>Ga0209025_1000608_pt1 | contig 64520 bp, 69 predicted proteins | sample AraplaMF_Col_mLB_FD_184256 | JGI IMG/M metagenome (GOLD analysis project Ga0209025, IMG submission 184256) | Arabidopsis root microbial communities from the University of North Carolina, USA - plate scrape MF_Col_mLB (SPAdes) (version 2) | ecosystem: Host-associated > Plants > Roots > Endosphere... | reverse complement strand
TAGAAGTCAGAGCGAAGGGAAAGCAGTGGCATTTCGACCGGAGGAACTCAGAGCGACGGAAAGAAGTGTTGAAGTGAAGGAAAGAGATCAGAGCGACGGATAACAGAGTCGAAGTCGTGGATAGAACCGGCAGAATCGTGGATAGAAAATCTAGAGTGATGGATAGATCCGGCAAAGTAGTGGATAGAAAGGTCAAAGCAACGGAAAGAACTGGCCAAGCGAGGAATAGAAGTCAGAGCGAAGGGAAAGCAGTGGCATTTCGACCGGAGGAACTCAGAGCGACGGAAAGAAGTGTTGAAGTGAAGGAAAGAGATCAGAGCGACGGATAACAGAGTCGAAGTCGTGGATAGAAGAGCAGAAATCGTGGATAGAACCGACAGAATCGTGGATAGAACCGACCAAGCGACGGAAAGAAGTGTCGAAGTGACGGAAAGAACTGTCGAAGTGACGAAAAGAAATGAGAGCGACGGATAAAAAGGCCGAAGCGACTGAACAAACTGGCCAATCGACGGATAGAAGTGTCAGAGCGACGGAAAGAAAGGTCGATGAGACGGAAAGAAATGAGAGCGACGGATAAAATTTCCGAAGCGACGGAACAAACTAGCCAATCGACGGATAGAAGAGTCAGAGTGACGGAAAGAAAGGTCGATGAGACGGAAAGAAATGAGAGCGACGGATAAAAATTCCGAAGCGACGGAACGAACTGGCCAATCGACGGATAGAAGTGTCAGAGCGACGGAAAGAACGGTCGAAGTGACGGAAAGAAATGAGAGCGACGGATAAAAATTCCGAAGCGACGGAACAAACTGGTCAACCGACGGATAGAAGAGTCAGAGCGACGGAAAGAACGGTCGAAGTGACGGAAAGAAATGAGAGCGACGGAAAGAAATGCCGAAGCGACGGAAAGAACTGGCCAATCGACGGATAGAAGAGTCAGAGCGCCGGATAGAACGGTCGAAGTGACGGAAAGAAATGAGAGCGACGGATAAAAAGGCCGAAGCGACGGAACAAACTGGCCAATCGACGGATAGAAGAGTCAGAGCGAAGGATAGAACGGTCGAAGTGACGGAAAGAAATGAGAGCGACGGATAAAAAGGCCGAAGCCGACGGAACGAACTGGCCAATCGACGGATAGAGCCGCCAAAATCGTGGATAGAGCCCTCGAAATCGACGGATAGAACCGCCGAAATCGTGGATAGAACCCAAAATCGACGGATAGAATCATCAAAGCGTCGGTTACTCCCGCCAAAGCACAAGATAAATCGCCAAAATAGAAAACCTATATTTTGCATAGAGCCATATTCTCTTGCGCTTTATGTGAAAATTGTTTAAAATTATGAAAATTTTTCCGATATAAGTTTTAATCTGGAATTCCTAATAAAAATTTAGAGGTGAATGATGTGAGGAGATCATTGATTTTTCAAATAGACGGAAGAGGGCGTGAGCAGTGTTTAAGGACGAACTGGCTTACGAATACTCCTCGACAACAAGAGGAATTTATTCATCAACATGAGCTATCACACATCTCTACAAAATTAACACAGGAGCAAATAAATAAAATGATGCAAGTCATTGAGGAAATTCGGCTGAATCGTTATAAAGAAAGACTGTAAATGTAAGCGCCTTCTAAGCTATAATAGTCGAGGAGGTGTTTATTAATGAACGTGATATTTGTAGATTCGGTTTTAGGTACAGAGCTTTTACAAATGGTGTCACATGATGTGGCAGGCATATTAGCTGCGGCACAGGGGGAAAGTGTGACGTTTCCACTTGGCCATTTTAAGTATGAATTTCATAACTTAGACTTTTATGAGCAAGATGGAGAAATACGACAGGAATTAGTCATTTACGTAAAGAAAATATAACCATCGTATAATACTCCGTGAAATAGAAAAAATAAATACAGGTGTAAGTAGAGCAATTTGTTTGCTTTTATTTAAACCTGTAACTATAATAGTTACAACAGGTGGTGATACATATGGTGAACAGTCGATTTTCGGTAGCGATCCATATACTTTCGCTTATTGCAACAACATCTGATAAAAGCCAGCTGACGTCTGATTTCATCGCAGGTAGTGTGAATACAAATCCAGTGGTCGTGCGACGAATGATCGGGGTGCTAAAAAAAGCGGGCTTGCTTACATCACAACCGGGTATTGCGGGCTATGAACTTTTAGTTGAACCAAAAGATTTAACGCTGTTAGCCGTTTACCATGCGATTGATGGGCCAGAGCAGTTATTTGCGATTCATGATGAGCCAAATCCGGATTGTACAGTTGGTCGAAAAATCCAACGGACATTGGAAGGTGTTTATACATCTGTTTGGCATGCAATGGAAGAACAATTACAAGCACAAACTTTGCAGGATGTGCTAGATCAACTTCGTTAAAATCAACGAAGTCGGTCTTTTGTATCTAACCTGTAACTAAATTGGTTACAAATGAAAAATTGGAGGAATTAATTATGAAAATTGCAGTAATTGGTGCAACAGGGAAAGCAGGACAAAAAATTGTAGAGGAGGCACTACAACGTGGTCATGAAGTAACTGCGATTGTACGTTCAGCTACAAAAGTAACGGCAAATATTCCTGTAATTGAAAAGGATGTTTTTGAATTATCTCAAGAAGATGTAAACAGCTTTGATGTAGTCGTAAATGCGTTTGGCGCTCCTTTTGGTCAGGAGGAATTACATGTGAAAACTGGCCGTCATTTAATTGATATTTTCACTGGTATTAATACAAAATTAATTGTTGTCGGAGGAGCGGGTAGTCTGTTTGTAGATCCAGAAAAAACTGTTCGAGTAATGGATACACCAGATTTTCCAGAAATGTTTTATGCGACAGCTAAAAACCAAGGTGAGAATCTAGGTGACTTACAACAGTCTACTATTACTTGGACATTTTTAAGCCCATCTGCTTTCTTTGATCCAGAAGGTCCACGTACAGGTAGCTATATTACAGGAGAAGATCATTTATTAGTAAATGCTGCAGGTGAAAGTTATGTTAGCTATGCAGATTATGCAGTAGCGGTATTAGATGAAATTGAAAATCCAAAGCATGTTAACAGCCGTTTTACAGTTTCTTCTAATAAATAATTATTTAGAAATAACAAAGCCGATTCCGGACGCAATTTTGCAAATGCATATTTGATTATTAGCTGAACTAACATAAACAATTAGTTCAGCTTTTTTTATTGTGATATATGAACGATTGGGAATAATTATCTCGCATTGTAGTAGTACGATTGGTGAAGATTAATAATTAGTGAGGTATGAACCCACTTGTTTAAGATTTTACCCTATAACTTCTTCTAGCAAATGACTTTTGTACTGAAAGCATTGCGATAGCTCTGCTTTAGGTGGTGAGATGAATGCAGAATAAGTCGATATATTAACCATCTTATCCATTTACTGGTCTTGTTAGTTTCAAAGTAGCACTCGGTTTTTAGGGAATAATAATATCTTTTAATAGAAATTTTCATTTTCCAGACAATTGACTGTTTACAATACTGCATTAATTAGCTACTATCAAGTGTGAGTATTACATAAAAGGAGACGACAATTATGTCCACACAACGTATAGAAAAAGACTTTTTAGGTGAACGTGCCTTACCAAGCAATGCTTATTATGGAATTCAAACGCTTCGTGCGACTGAAAACTTCCCAATTACAGGATATACAATTCACCCTGCTCTTATTAAAGCAATGGGTACTGTAAAAAAAGCAGCTGCTTTGAGTAACATGGAGGTACACCTACTTTCAACAGAAATCGGAGATGCAATTGTCGCTGCTGCACAAGAAGTTATTGACGGCGAGTGGGATGCTGAATTTATCGTTGACCCTATTCAAGGTGGAGCAGGCACATCTATTAATATGAATGCCAACGAGGTTATTGCTAACCGTGCCTTAGAGATTTTGGGCAAAGAAAAAGGGGACTATAAAACAATCAGCCCTAACAGCCATGTTAATATGTCACAATCAACAAACGATGCTTTCCCAACAGCAATTCATATTGCTGTGTTGAATTTGATAGATGAACTACTTCTTACGATGGAAAACATGCAAGCGGTGTTCCACCAAAAAGCGGAACAATTTGCACATGTGATTAAAATGGGTCGTACGCATTTACAAGACGCTGTACCGATTCGACTAGGACAAGAATTTGAAGCGTATTGCCGTGTTATCAATCGTGATATTGTGCGCATTCGCCAAACTCGTCCAAATCTATATGATGTAAATATGGGAGCAACAGCTGTAGGTACAGGTTTAAATGCATTCCCTGACTATATTCAATCAGTTGATGTACATCTTGCTGAAATCTCAGGATTACCGCTTAAAGGCGCTACACACCTAGTTGATGCAACACAAAATACTGATGCTTATACAGAAGTATCAGGTGCATTAAAAATCTGTATGATTAATATGTCGAAGATCGCTAACGACCTTCGTTTAATGGCTTCTGGTCCACGTGCTGGATTAGGAGAAATCATTTTACCAGCTCGTCAACCAGGATCTTCTATTATGCCAGGTAAAGTAAATCCTGTTATGCCAGAGGTTCTGAACCAAGTTGCTTTCCAAGTAATTGGTAATGACCATACGATTTCTTTAGCATCTGAGGCAGGACAATTAGAATTAAACGTAATGGAGCCTGTGCTTGTCTTTAACTTAATTCAATCTATTAGCATTATGAATAACGTGTTCCGAGCATTTACACAAAATTGCTTGAAGGATATTGAAGCAAATGAAGAACGCATGAAAGAATATGTGGAAAAAAGCGTTGGTGTGTTAACAGCTGTGAACCCACATATTGGTTATGAAGTTGCTGCAAGAATTGCACGCGAAGCAATCCTATCTGGACGTTCAATTCGTGAGCTTTGTATTGAAGAGGGTGTACTTACGAAAGAACAATTAGATTTAATTCTAGATCCATATGAGATGACACATCCAGGTATCGCAGGATCAAGTATTATGAAATTAAAATAATTATTATAAAAGCACTTTGCCTAGAGCAAAGTGCTTTTTATTATGTCAATGAAATTAAGGAGTCGTACTTTTAGATCACATCTGATTGGTCAACTAGTTTTTTGATACTATCAAAGAATGTTCACTATTGTATATCATTCCACTTACAAAAGTTGGGCTTTTTTCTATGAATATCAGGAGAATTAAACTATAATAACTATGTTGGAGTAATATTATAGTTGGGGGAATTTAGTATGAGTTTACGGAAAAGAAGTATAATTTGCTTTTCTACTTTAAATGTTCTAATGGGTGTCATTTTAATTATAGAAATAGCAAATTTACATTCATTAAAATGGCTATCCACTTTATTAACAGTAACAGGATTTACTATGTCATTATCATGTATTTTTTATGTGAAATTTAAAATTATTAAGCCTATTAAGCAATTAGCAGAATCCGCTCAAGCAATCGCTGATGGAGATTTGCGCACTGCTCCGATTGAAATTAATTCCAATGATGAAATTTCAGACTTAGCTAAAGCGTTTTTAGAGATGAAAGAGCAATTACATACGATGACACAAAATATTGCGAGTAGTTCTACTGATTTATCAGCGAGTATAGAGGAACTTTCAGCAAGTACAAATGAAATTACAGATGCAGTTAACGAAGTTGATTCAAAAATGGAGAATACGTCTGAGGGTCTTAAGAAAGCAGCACAGTCAGCTAATGAAAGTGCTATTGCTATGCAGGAAACTGCTGATGGCATTGAACGTATTACTGTGGCAACGCAAGATGTATTTGATCATGCAAAAGAAGCAAATGACATTGCAGGTAACGGTGCGGAAATTTTACATGTAGCTAAAAATCAAATGGAGTTTATTTCAACTTCAACTGAAAAAACAAGTGAATTAATGCAGCAATTATCAGGTAAAATGACAGATATCAAGTCTATGACAGACATGATTACAGCTATTACAGATCAAACGAATTTGTTAGCATTAAATGCAGCAATTGAAGCAGCACGTGCTGGAGAGCATGGAAAAGGCTTCGCAGTAGTAGCAGAGGAAGTTAGAAAATTGGCTGAGCAATCAAAGCATTCCGCTATTCAAATTGTCGAGCTTGTTGTTGGCATTGAAAGCGATACAAAACAAGTAGCTACCTCTGTCGAAGAGGATTTGAAAAACGTTCAACAGGGCGTCTATGTCATTGATGAGGCTACAAAGTCATTTGGTACGATCTCTCAGCATGTTAGCAAAATGACGAACCAACTTGAGGATATTTCCGCAACAGCTGAAGAGCTTTCAAGTAGTGCGAATGAAGTTACGAAATTAGTATCGACAATCGCAAATGGAATGGATGAATTATCTAATAATACAGATGTCGTTTTGCAGTCAGTTGATGAGCAAAGTGCCTCCATGCAAGCGGTCAACGTGGTAGTGTCACAAGACTTATGTGTACAAGCTGAAAATTTACAAAAGCTTACACAGAGATTTAGTGGACAATAATATGTAATGAAAGAAATTAAAAAAAGGCTATTTTGCAGAGGGGATTTACTGCGAAATAGCCTTTTGAATTTTTTCTAAATTTTACGTTCTGCTCGCTATCCTGTGTACAAGCCTCGAGCCGCTTTCTCCGTTAATAGCATCGGAATTAAATACTAAAGAAGTCGGAAATTCAGTTTTTATCGTCAAAAAATTATGCAAATCATAAACATCATTTTTACGATAGTAGCAACAGCATCTGAAATATTACATTCCCAAATGTAATATTTCAGATGCTATTTCTATTGCTAATCTATAGAACTTTATCATATCGGTTCCGATAGACTCTTCAAGGAATCAGTCTATATACGATAATCAGCTATCAGAACCCTTTAATGATAGATACCATTTGTTATCAATTAGTATTTTTGAAAAAAGGAATAAAGAAGGGAAAGTGTACAGCATGACGTGATTTGACTGCATTGAAAAAAAATTACTAGAGAGTAATCACTTATGAATATTTACTAATTAAATTACATATTATAGTAAGTATGGGTTAATATTTACATAGTTTGTTATTTTCACTAATTGAGAAACAAAAAGATTATTTAACAGGAACTAGATAGACAGGCTTTAGTAAAATATTTAAATTACTTTTTTCTTAAAATAAGTATTGCAAAAGTAAAAGTCAGAATATATAATATTTTTACCAATAGTGGAATAAAATGTATATAAAATGGTAATTAAGTGCAGTATTATGGGTTTAATGTAGTTCATTAAAGTTATTCTTTGTAGAACACTATATACCTTAGGATTAAGAAAATTAAAATTGATAGTATAAATTTCGTAAAATTCGATGTATATAAGGAGGAATATTATGAAAGTAGCGCTTATTAACATGCCATTCGCTTCGTTATATAGACCATCAATCGGTTTAAGTTTGCTTAAAGCAGGATTAGAGAGAAATAACATTAACTGTGATATACATTACTTAAATTTGAAGTTTGCAGATTTAATTTCCACAGAATTATATAATTCTATTTCTGAAGGAAATGTATTTTCTAGCAATGCATTAGCAGGAGAAATTGTTTTTTCAGAGTCATTATTTGGTGAAGATACTTTAGACTTATATATTGAAGAAGCAAAAGTTAAATTTAAGCAAAACAAAAATGAAGATTTTGAATTAATTAGAACTGTTAGATCCTATGTAGAAGGTTTTCTTCTTTCTTGTTTAGAAGAACTAGATTGGGATGAATACAATATCATAGGTTTTACTAGTGTGTTTGAACAGAATGTAGCTTCACTGAGCTTTGCTAAGAGATTAAAGGAAAAATATCCTGATAAATTTATTATGTTCGGTGGGGCAAATTGTGAAGAATCAATGGGTATGGAGCTTCTTAAACAATTTTCTTTTATCGATGCAATTTGCTCAGGCGAAGGAGATTATTCATTTGTGAACTTTATCTCAGAATGGAATGAAAATGGAGTAATCTCAAATGATATTGATGGTATTTTTTTGCAAAAAGATAAAGAATATATTATGAAAAATAAAAAACGCCCAAGTTCACCATCTGTAATGAATTTAGACCAATTGCCAACACCTGAATATTCTGATTATTTCGAACAGTTTGTCTCGTATAGTTATAAAGATCAAGTACACCATTCTCGTTTTCTATTTGAATCATCAAGAGGGTGTTGGTGGGGGCAAAAACACCACTGTGTTTTTTGTGGTCTAAATGGAACGAATTTAAATTTTAGAAGTAAATCTGCAGAGAGAGTCTTAGAAGAAATAATGCTACAAAGTAATAAGTATAAGAAGTATACATCTAAAGCAACTGCAGTAGATAATATAATCGATATGAACTATTTCAAAAGTTTATTACCGTCATTAAAAGAAGAGGATATCAATTTAGATATGTTTTATGAGACTAAGGCTAATCTAAAGAAAAGTCAAATCGAACTTTTTAGAGATGCAAATTTCAAAACTATTCAGCCTGGAATTGAAAGTCTGCAAACATCAGTATTGAAGCTTATGAACAAAGGTATTTCAATGTTACAGAATATTCAACTTTTAAAATGGTCTAAAGAATTTGGTATTTTTCCAATCTGGAATATATTATATGGTTTTCCTGGGGAGAACCCGGAGGAATATAAGCGTATTCATAAAATTATCGAGAAAATCCAGCATTTAACTCCTCCTGGTGGTGTAGCGAAGATTAGATTGGATCGATTTAGTCCATATTTTAACAACTCTAAAGAAAATGGAATAACAAATGTCAGGGCAATGTGGCCATATAAATATATTTATAGCCAAATAGATCAATCTGGACTTGACAATTTAGCTTACCATTTTGATTTTGACTATTCAGAACCTCGTAATCCAGAAGAGTATACAATCGGTATGAGAAAAGCGGTATTAAATTGGAGAGAAGCTCATCCATATAGTGATTTGTTTTATGTTGATAATGGTAACCATTTAATAATCATGGATCTTAGAGATAAAAACAATATTCAAACTTATGTACTTAAAGATGAACAGCGTCAAATGTTAATAGCATTAGATGGAATATCTACTATAACTCGTGTTCATAAAGAAGTGGTCAGTGCTGGCTATTCAGTTACAATTGAGGATTTAAATAGTATACTTCTAGATTTTATAAATAAAGGGATTGTTTTAGAGGAAGATGGAAAATTGATTAATATTGTTTTGAATACAAATATTTACAGTCCTAAAAAAGCTTCGCTTATCAGAATAAAAGAATGGAATGAGAATAAGCGTAAAGATGTTTCTAAAGAAGTCGTATTTAATTGAAAGGAGGTGAAATATCATGACAGAAAAAAAACAAATTATGTTAACACCAGATGTTTTTAAAGTTAATAATGATGGTGAAGTGATTATTAACAACTCTCAATTAGTTGAGGAAATTGAAAAAGCTACTGATGAAATTGCAGCAGGAGAACAAGGAGTTGTAATTTCTATCTCAGTAAGCGTTTAAGCACTACATATTTGAATTCAAGAAAGGGAACTAGTTTCCTTTCTTGAATTTAAATAACATTAATTATATAGGAGGGGTATCTTGTATTACGAGTCCATTTCTAAAGCCATGCTTGAAAATTGTATGAAGGTAGTAGTTAGAAAAACTAAACAATCACGAAATTTGTCAATTGGCATGTTTGTAAATCACGGCTCTAAAGACGAGACTATTCATAATAATGGGCTATCTCATTTTATTGAGCACATGGCTTTTAGTCATGAAAATATGAATGTTGCAGCTAAACAGATGGTTGGAGATTTATTGGATAATGGTGCAAGATATGAAGCTTATACTGGAAAAGAGATGACAAGATGTTGTATTACATCTCAAACTAGCTATAGTAACGACATTATTAAAGCTTTATCAAATATTGTAAAATTTAGAGATATTCCAGAAGAACGAATAAAACATGAAAGAGCTATTATCTTACAAGAAGCCGATACATATTTTGCTTCCTCTAAAGTTAAAACAGAGCTTTCAGAGCGTACATTATGGGGAGAGCGTTCATTAGGTTTATTCGTTATCGGAAATCAAGAAAATATATCTCGATTTACTAAAGAGGACATCGAGAGTAGATTTCAAAAATACTATACTCCGAGTAACACCCTTATGGTGATTCAAGGCAATGTGGATCCAGATGAAATAATAAATAATATCGCTACAGAATTTGATTTTTGGAGAAATAATAAAGTTAGTAACCCACTACCGATGCTTGAAGTATCACCTAGTGTTACAGGAATTGGGAATTCCGAAAGAGTTAATTTAACAATTTCATTTGTTGGTCCATCCTTTCGATCGCGTAAAAAATATGCAATGGCAATTTTATCCGACATTTTAGGCGATGGATTAAAATCACGATTGTTTTTAGAACTAAGAGAAAAAAGAGAGCTTGTTTATTCAATATACTCTTACTCTCTGAGTTACGGTCTGGGTGGTTATTTGGCAATTGATCTTAATTGTCAGAAGGAAAAATTAAATGAATGTTTCAATGTAGTAATGGAGATAGTTAAAGATATTCAGGAAAAAGGAGTAACTAGTGAGGAGCTAGAGCGGGCACGAGCTTCACGTATTACATCAACGTTACAAATTCCGAATGATTCCGTTAGGCATCTTAATACTACAGGAAGATATGCATTATATAATAAAGATTTTTTTGTAGATAATGAAGTCTTTGAGCTTATGAGTATAACTGAAGAGGATGTGCGTGAAATTGCAAATGAAATGTGTGACGAATCTAACATGGCATTATCTGCAGTTGGCACAAATTCTGAGTCATTAATATCCTTACTTTAGAAAGAGGTGAAACTATGTTAAATTCGGCAGATTTCGGGAATGATCAAACGGATTTTCTTGATACTATATTACATGCTGGGGGAATGGAAGTTTTAAGCATCCTGTCTATCGTTTCAAAAACAGCAACGGAAGTTTCAAAACAAACAGGCATACCTTTGGCGAAAGTAAATTATATTATAAAAATGTTGGAAAAGAATGAATTGGTTTTTGTTGACCGTACTAATTCAAAAGAAGACTTTGTAGAAAATGCTTATAAAGCTGATGTTAACTCTTTTAGCATCCGATTAAGTAGTAAGAATTCGGATGAGATGGAAAAAATAAAAATGATTAATTATATGATTGATGAAGTGCAAAACGGAATGGTAAATGCAGTTACAGATCAAGCACCAGCTGAGTTTTCATTAGTTAAAGCTAGAATTCCTAGATCAAAAGTAAAAGAATATATACTGAAGCTTCGTGAACTTGAAGCTGATATTGATTCACATCAAGAAATTGAAGATGCTCCATATACTTTTACCGTAGCATTGTTTCAAAATTAAAAATTGAGGTGAGGAAAAATGCTAACTTTTTTACAACCTTCTCAAATGGAAAATGACCAAATATATATGTTAAGTTTAAGACCTTTTTATCAAAGGCTTAATAATATAATTAATGCAATAGAAAAAACGGGGGAAGTATCAGTAGATGTTCTGACAACTTTGAAAGAAAGTTTAAATAATCAAGTATTTTTGACGTCTATCTATAGCCCTGGTTTAAACTATTTTGCTATTGACCTAACAACATATGTTTCAAATGGTTTGACTTATAAATTAGATGAATCAGAACTAATTAACAAGTTAATGGCTTCTGAAAATATTCAAAAATTCATTAGCTATTTTATTTTACCATGTGCAAAGAATGGAATAGAAATAAAGACAGTTATTCTAAGTACTTCTGAAGGTGTAATTGAATTTCCAGGCTTAAATTATGTAATAAATACACCAGAAAAAAGTACTTATCACCTTATTTCAACTTATGTAAATAAAATTACAATTAACATAGGTACAGAAATCGTTGCAGAAATTCCAATTAATAATACTAATTCTCCTTATTTTGGGAATGCAGACTTTTCTATTGAAAAAAACAGTTTAAAGACAATAGACGACATTTCGTTAACTTTTTCTGATCCTTTAATTAGTAAATGCTTAACTAATAATTTTAAAAATTTAAATGTAAGAAAAAGTAATGAAAATAATTTGTTAAGTAATATTGAATTTACTATGAATGATCATTTGTATTATAAATCATGTCTAGAATTAATTGCAGAAATTTGGCCAGAGTATTATAAGGAGATAACTAGTCACATCAAATTAATAGCAATTATGGATACAGATGCTTTTGGTGGCTTCACTGCAAATCTACTCCCAGATGCTATTTTCCTGTCTCATCATCCTAATGATTTTTTATGGGTTACCGAAAATATTGTACATGAATGTGCCCATTCTAGATTAGAACAACTCTTTGTAATTGATCCAATTGTATTAAATGAACATACTGAGAAATTCAACTCCCCATGGCGTGAAGATCTTCGACCAATGAAAGGAGTATATCATGGTGTTTTTGCATTTACTCGAATAGCTATGTGGTTAGAGAGACTATACAAGGTGTATCCTGTAGCGAGTATTTCAGAAAGACTAGAACTAGTTCTGCAGCAGTTAGAACAAGGGATAGCAGTAATTTCTCAATCAGCTAAGTTAAGCCCGATAGGTGAACATATTTTTAACGAGATACGAATCATTGTTGATAAGAACAAAAAATTAGAAGAGACAACATAAGATGTGAAATAAAAATATTTTAAAACATTACGAATGGACTTTTAATTATTTGAATTTTTTAGATAGATAATGATTTTACAAAGTAATAACACTTTATAAGGGGGTAAATAATGTCTAAAACAGTACTTGAATCTAATTTAAGTAAAGACATCGTTGAAAGTGATAAAGACAGTTATAAAGCCCTTTTTGCGATTAAAAATTATAGTTTGTTAATAGTTGGTCAGCTTGTTTCTGCAATCGGAGATGGTGTATATGCTTTAACATTAATATGGACAATGAAAGTTTTAACAGGCTCTGCTGTACTAATGTCTTTCGTATTAGCAGCAGAGATCATACCTACTATAATTTTTGGTATATTCGCAGGAGTATTGGTTGATAGAGGAAATCAAAAAAAATACATGGTTATAGCAGATATTTTTCGTGGACTTGTAATATTATCGATAGCTTTACTATTGATCGGGGGTTATTTAAGTCCATGGATGTTAATTGTTGCAACAATTATAACTTCTTCATTTAATGCCTTGTTCTCTCCTGCCAAAACAGTTGCAATTAGAAAAATTGTTCCAGAGCATTTGATGGCTCGTGCTCAGAGCCTTTCTGCAACAATTCAAACAATAGTAGGATTGTTAGCTCCAGCTATAGCAGGAGTTCTAATAGTTTATAGTCTTCCAACTGCATTTATATTTAACGCAGCAACATTTTTTATTTCTTTGATTTGTATTGCTTTCATTAAGCAAAAATCATTGACAGAAAAATCCGAAACAAAATTAAATTTCAAAAACTTTTCTGTTGATTTAAAAACAGGACTAAAAACAATTATTGCTGTTCCTATATTAAGAGGCATGATAGTTTACTTAGTATTAATTAATTTTATGTTAGCCCCAGTCTCAATACTTTTCCCTATGTTTGTAAAAAACGCCTCTGAGTTAGCCATTGTACAAATTGCTTTCGCAATAGGAATACTAATCGGTTCTTTAACTATAAACTTCTTTAGTAAAACAAAAAAAATAATACCAATGATACTGGGTTTAATTTTATTATTAGGTGCATTTGCTACACTTGCTTTTGTAGAAAATATTGTGGTAGTAGCACTAATGGTATCAATTGCAGGTCTAGGAAGTATTTTTGCAAGTATTATCTTACAAACTCTATTTATGATTAAAGTGCCTAGAGAAGTCCTTGGTAGATCACAAAGTACGATGCGTGTATTACTAGAATCAAGTAAACCAATTTCTTTAATGTTAACCGGAACCCTTTTAGCGCATTTTTCAATTAGTAATCTATTTTTAGGAATCTCAATATTTGGAAGTATTGTTGTTTTGCTTATGGTTTTAAATCCTGCGATACGTAAAGAAAGCAATGAATAGTTCACAATTCTTTTTACGTGGCAACAAGAGAAGAATGGTTTTCTAAAATAGTCATAGTGTTTAGGTGCACCCATAAATCATCACCATTAGACTATCTTTCTTACGAATTCTCTCAATGAAAGGTAGCCTAATTTTTTAAATTCGGTCTTCAACGATGTCGCTTACGGAAATAGTGTTCCACCGACTTAAAAAGTATTGTTTATAAGTTGTAATGAAATCATTAATGTTTGTATTCTCCCAAATTGTCTATCATACTCTAAATTAATTCATTTAAGCTTGAGATAACCTTCAATTAGTACTCATATTTCATTTTTATTAATATATTTACTAAATCTAAGTATATTAAATTGATGGTTCCATTTCTTAATAGCATAAAATACTCTATGAAACTCCGATTGAAAATCTACATTTGCTCAGCGTTTTTACAATTCATCTATATATTTTTCTTAACTAAATGAAATTATTTTTACATAAGTATGTGAACGATGTCGTGTTACAAAGGTATGTATGAAATTGTGTGATTTGTACATAAGAGGTACATGGCCTTAGATTAATGTGTCATTGCTAGGGCACCGAATTATTTATGCATTCTTCTTGCTTGAACAATTAATGAAATTCCTACAATACATAAACCCCCTGATAAAAAATGAAGGGTTATATTCCATCCTTCACTGACTTTTTGAAAATATTTGATATATAAAGACACGCCATATATGCACATTGTGATACCCCAAATGCCTCTAAGCTTCTTCATATGATCCCAATCCCACCCTTTACTAAACTAACAGAAAAATTTATCTGTATAGAGAGTGTAGCATAGCAGATCATTATTTGGTAATTAATTGGATAGAGTGCGATAACGGAAGTACCATGCATACAATTCAGCCATTAGATTTATATGTGGGGGCAGTCTAACATTTATGTTTATACGCCAACTCCTTGCATAGCTTATAAATAGCATACATGAGTTTCCGACTGCTGGAGCTTGAGGAGACTTTGAATTTTATTTGAAAACACTAAAAGATGTTTTAGGCATTAATTGATTTTATTGGTATAATCTTGAAAGAGGGGCGGTGGAAATGAATGGGGATAAGTTTTAATAGTTTTCTTAAAGAAGAATTGACTGTAAATGATATTCAGACAGCTATGGAACAAGGTGAAATAACATCAAAAGAATTGTCTATGTATTATTTACATAGAATTGCTAAGTATGATCAAGGTGGCCAGAGAATTAATTCTATAGTTGAAATTAATCCTGAGGCTATATTTATTGCTGAAGCTTTAGATGAAGAAAGACTAATAAAAGGGGCAAGGGGGCCTATACATGGAATTCCGATAGTTTTAAAAGATAATATCGAAACGAAAGATTTTATACACACTAGTGCAGGCGTAATAGCATTGGAAAATTATTTAGCTAAGAAGGATGCATTTCTAGTAAAAAAGCTCCGTGAAGCAGGTGCTGTTATTTTAGGGAAAGCAAATATGACTGAATTAGCAAACGCTATGTCTAGTACGATGTGGGCTGGTTATAGTTCTCGAGGTGGACAAACACTAAATCCTTATGGCGATCCAGAACTTTATGTGGGAGGATCCAGCTCGGGGTCAGCGGTAGCGGTTGCATCGAACTTTTCTGTTTTATCAATTGGAACTGAAACAGACGCCTCAATTTTAAGTCCTGCTATTACAAATTCAGTAGTCGGCATAAAACCGACTGTTGGGCTCATTAGTCGACAGGGCATTATTCCGTTTACATACTCTCAAGATACAGCGGGGCCAATGGCTAGAACAGTAACAGATGCAGCTATTTTATTGGGAGTATTAACAGGAGTAGATGAAGACGATGTCGCTACATATAAAAGTGAAAGAAGGTTATATAAGGATTACACCAATTTTTTAGATGCCACAGGATTAAATGGTGCTAGAATCGGTGTGTATAATAATGCCTCAAAAGCTTTTTATGACTCAGAGGAATATGATGAAACACTTTTTAATAATGCAATTCAGGTTTTAAGAGAGCAAGGAGCCGACATTAGAGAAGGAATCGAAATCCCTTCTTTTCATAGAGACTGGAAATGGGGAGTACCACAATACGAATTAAAACATAGTTTAAATAATTTCCTTGTCAATCTACCTTCACATATGCCCGTGCATTCTATCTCTGAGTTAATTCAATTTAATAAACGTTCAAAAGGAAAGTCATTAAAATATGGTCAGGATAAATTGGAATTGAGAGATAAATTATCGAACACGTTAAGAGATCCTGATTATTTAAATGCAAAACTAGAAGATTTATATTTTTCTCAAGAACAAGGAATTGATTATACATTAAAAAAATATGAATTAGATGCGATTATCTTTCCATCATATATAGGTTCGACAATTAGTGCGAAAGCTGGTTATCCGTCTATTGCCGTCCCAGCGGGGTATAAGGAAAATGGGAGACCGTTTGGCATAACGTTCGCAGGAACTGCATTTAGTGAGGACGTACTAATTAAACTTGCATATTCATTTGAACAAGCAACTAAACTGCGAAAAGCTCCGAAGTTGTATTAAGATCCTTTGGCAAGCTCGTAAGGAGAAAAGTAGCGATGTTCATGAGGAAGGATACCTGTCTATTATGAGTACAACCGTAAATCTACAGGGATAAGCTTATAAAAAGGAATGGGTATGATTAAAAAAAGTAAAATAAGGGTGAATTTTATTGAAAAAATATCTGAAAATAGTTGTGGTATTTGTTCTGATAATTTCAATTCTAACACTAACTTCCTGTACTCAAAAAGAAAAATCGAAAAATGATTTTGAAAGTATAGTTACATCATTCGAACACCCTCAAACAGGTCAAAAATTTAAAATAGTCAATGCCTATAAACTTTATCAAAACTATGCAGATAAAGTTGAAAGCAACCCAAAACAATCACAATCGGAGATTTATAATGAAGAGGTAATTAAACCAATATATAGTGATTGTTTTGAGAATGGTGAATATCTTCATATAGCTGACCCAGTTATAAATGTAGATCTTGATAGCCTAACAGAAAATCAAAAATTAAGTGAACAAATTGACAGGGAAGAAACAGAAAAAATTATCAAAGAAGCTCTTATAAAGTCTTCTGACCTGATTGCATCAGAAAATGAAACAACAGTATGTGTTTTGCCTGTCACAAATGCAAATCCAAATATGGTTACAGTGGGAGCAGGAAAAGTAATAGTCCTATACAATAAATCATATACCGATAATGATTTAAGGTCTGGTATAGCTCACGAATATCATCATAGTGTTTGGACTGAGAAGTACTTACGAAAAGATAAACCAATTACTGTTTTGGATAACATAATATTTGAAGGAAAGGCGGTATTGTTTGATAAGCTAGTTTATCCTGACATTTATTATTATCCCATTTATACAACATACAACAAAGATGATTGGTCGAAAATTGCATTAGATCTCGAAAAGGTTGACTCGAATCGGTCATTAGAAATTCTTGCGGGAGATAATGGCCTTCCTAGTCTATATGGTTACGGTGTAGGCTATAAATTGGTTAAATCTTATCTTGATTTGAACCCAACTTTAACACCAGAAGAATGGACTGCCCTAAGTGCAAAAGAAATTTTTGAAAAAGGAAATTACCTTGAAAACTATAAATAACAATTTTTGTGGTGAAGCGCTAATTTTACTCATTATGAATAAACTTAATTTTTCTTCTTCAACTAACGGCTTTAAGTTTAAGATTCGAGCTATTTTTTTGACCTCGAGAAGTTTTCGCTATAATTATTAAAACTTGGGCGGTCAATCGAAAAAGTATCTAGAATCGTAGTATCGTATAGTTGGTCGTCTCGAATCGTCTGAGTGACCCTTATCATCGCATAACAAATATTAAATGTAGAAATATTAGGTAATTATTTATTTCGAGTTAACTTGCGTCAGTTTTGCGTCATAGCTATTTCTCCGTACTATAACAATATCGCAAAGAGATAACGAATAATATCGGACGACTTTCCTTTGTTTTATCGTGACTATTTCGAATAATTTAGCGTATATTTATAAAAGTATATTTGCGCTAGAATATCGAAGAGAAAGCGAGGTAATTATAGTGTGGCATAACGAAAGCATACTAACAGCAGACGTTAGAGCAGCGTATAATTTAACAGAAGGAAAAGTGAGAACAATCGTAATAGCTATGAGAAAAAGAGTTGGAATTTTTACGACTAAAGTTGGCGGTGATTTACGATACAATGATCGTGAAGTAAGTGTGATAGAGCTCGTCCGTAATCGAATGAAAGAGAATTATTTACTAGAAGATGCGTGCGATTTAGCAGTAAAAACGCATTATGGGAAAGAGGTTAACGAAGTAATAAAAGAGTATCTACAATCCGAGTTAAAAAGACTAGAAGATAACTAAATAAGAATTTGGATTAAATAAAGATACATATGCAAAAGTAACTATTTACGATGTGGCTTATCGCCTAATTAATGTAGATTACAGCAAGCAAGGATTAATTCGAATTAGATTGGAAAAGTATTGACAAGTGGTGTTGAATGAATATCTGAAAGAAATTGTTCAGTACGGATGAAGACATTGAATAAATATTTCATGTATTTTGCGGGGTAGCACGTACGATAACAGTTTGTGGGGATGCAAGAAGTTGCTATTCCGAAATAATTATATGAATTTTGAATCGGGAACATTACAACTAAATAAAAAGGGTCATTTCCTAAATCGGAAGTGACCAATAATAGCTCTATATTAATTATATGTTTTGAGGTAAAAAAAGCTGCGAAGATGGTTTACTGATGACATTATTATTTTATGCTTCATAAACAAAAAAATTTAGGCGTTTATCATTTATAAATGCAATAAAAAACTGTGGCGATCGCCAACACCACAGTCTTTAGTTGGTGTCATAGTTCAAGACATTCTTTAATATGTAAAAGTTTAAGGAAATTTATACATTTAATAAGCTAATCGTGTGATAATGCTTCTGCACAATATGAGTAAAATGAAAACCCCCAGTTAATTACTGGGGGAGGACAGTTTGTCAGATTTAATAAATATTATTTTTCTGGATAATGTACGTGTAATGGCGGTGGAACTAACCAACCTTTTGTCTTATTAAGACGTAACAGTTTAGCTCCAATTTGGGCTTTTGCTGTATGGGATTGGCCATACATTAATGCTATATCTTCACGAGTAGAAATGCCCATTGCTTGACTGCATGCAACTAATCCAGCAGCTAGGTCCGCGCTAAGCGCAGCGCTAATTTCTGGATCATTAAACTTAGCACCAGCAGGGATATCTTCCATTCTTGCTACTGGTCGTTCAGGTGAAGCAGGAGGTAAACCAATACCATTTGTTTTTAGGATTTTCTCTAATTGTTTTACTTATTCCCTGCAAAGTTCAACGATATCTTCAATTATTTTTTTTAGATCTTCGTCACCAGCATGATTATAAAAAGTTTGATAGCCAGAAATCATACCATAATCTGCAATTAAATTTGACCAAACACTAAACACTTCACCGTAATGCAATGGCTCGTTTTTTGGATTTCCACCAAAAATACCCATACTTTCACTTCCTTTTCTTATTTTAACTAAAGCAAGGATAGTATGGGTGAAATAAGAAAAATAATTCATTTGAAATATCTTTTTTATAAATATGTGGAAATATGCTGGTGGGATAGCATAGTGCAATAACAACTGGGGCGATACATGCAACAGGTTGCTATCCCGAAACTAATGTATGTAACGGGATTTAAAATCATTTATAAAGGATGGGAAAAGAGTCATCTTCTTAAGAAGAAATGGCTAAAATAGATCCTAAAAAAGAGACACTCTAATGCTTTCTTAACTAAAGCCAATCAATTTTACGGTGTGCAGGGCTAAGCTGATTTGCTTAACACTACTATAATTATATTGTAATGTCATGATTTGTGTAAGAAATACTCATGACCTTTTTATCTTTACCAAATTTGAGTTGAAATATACAAAAAATCTTAAGTGAACAATATGAGGGAATTAACAAAATAAGATATTCGACTACTTATACGAATATCCTTTTATCTGTATAAAATGTGTGACATTATATTTGGTTGTTTAATTTTAATGATTCTAAATAATTTCTTGACTTTTAATAAAAATAATTCCCACTTTTTTATTTACAATAATATAAAGGAAAGTTAAAACTTGTAAACGTTAATTGACTTTTAATCCACACACCTTTACAATTAATTTTAATAATCCAACAGGAATGTGGAGTATTTTAAATATCTCACAACTGAATACCGTGGAGTAATAGGTGTAAATTGCGTGCAATTTACTTAAAAGGGAAGTCGGTGCAAGTCCGACACTGTCCCGCAACTGTAAATGTGAGCGACTTTTCATAGACCACTGTTTAACGACGGGAAGGCGAAAAGTAGCGATGACCATAAGTCAGGATACCTGCCTATTATGAGTACACACCATAACCCTACGAGGAATAGGAGGTGGCATGTTGACAAAACAGAATGTTCTGTTCGTCGCTGTACGTCAAACGCCCAAGATAAGAGAAGGAATTTGCTGTCGAGCTAATTCTTTCATATTTGGGCATTGTTTGACAGTATATGATGAACGAAAAAGATAGAATGAAGGATTTCCTCGGTTAATGGGAAATCCTTTTTTTACTGATGACTTCCGTTTTGAAAATATGTACGAAAAGAGGATGCACGTATGAAGAATATTCATGTATGTACAGCACAGCAATCGCAATATTTAGATATGAAAATATGTAAGCAGCCACGCACTGAAGTTTCTAAGAAAGCTACAACAAGAATGGTCATAGAATCACTTGTTGATCAATTAATAGCTAGCAATCTTATTAGTAATGAACGGTTATTTGAGCAAATTTTATATAACAAAGATATTATTTGGATTCAAAATGAAAATATTAATGGGCATCTTTTTGCAAAGGCGGCTATAACAGGTCAGCTTAAAACAAAAACAAATAGTTTTATGATGTATATGCCAACAAATCCAATTGTTTATGAAGTGAATGGTGAGTATTATCATTTAATTACACGCATTGATTCGACTCGTGCAAAACCAAATTTAGAGCGACTCTCTCAAGCTCCTAAGCCAATATTAAGTGCTGCACGGGTCAATGATTTACTGTGCTCGATAGTGATGCGCTTTTATGAAACATATATAGAGGATCTATCACAAGTAGCTCATAAAAACAAACAACTGATCAATTTTGTAAAGCGAGAGTATCAACAATTTTTAGAAGCTGTGAAGGAACTAAATGATTATCATTTAAACTGGCACCCACGAGGTAACGGTCATGAGCTACTGCTGAAATTGATTGATAATTTACAACTTTTGAAAAGTCGACCTGGCAAGGTTTTAATTGATTTTTCTAATTCCCATAGTTACGTTGTTGTGGAGTCTCCATATCGTATGGTCAAGCAGGCACAGAAAGCTGTACAAGCATTGTGAAATAAATTCGCGCTAGGTGAAGATGGATACCTGCTTGAAGTCAGGGGTTTCCCGCGGAAGCCGAGCGAATACCCGCGGAAGGAGGGCAAATACCCGCGGAAGCCGAGCGAATACCCGCGGAAGAGAGTGGAATACTCGCGGAAGCCGGGCGAATGCCCGCGGAAGGGAGCCGAATACCCGCGGAAGCCGGGCGAATACCTGCGGAAGGGAGCCGAATACCCGCGGAAGCCGGGCGAATACCCGCGGAAGCCGGGCAAATACCCGCGGAAGCCGGGCGAATACCCGCGGAAGCCGAGCGAATACCCGCGGAAGAGAGTGGAATACTCGCGGAAGCCGAGCGAATACCCGCGGAAGGAGGGCAAATACCCGCGGAAGGGAGCTGAATACCCGCGGAAGGAGGGCAAATACCAGCGAAAGGAGGGCAAATACCCGCGGAAGGAGGGCAAATACCCGCGAAAGGGAGCTGAATACCCGCGGAAGGAGGGCAAATACCCGCGGAAGCCGAGCAAATACTCGCGGAAGAGAGTGGAATACTCCCGCTAAGCTAGAAGTTACCCATGAAAGTATAGTAAATCCCCGCGAAACATAAAAAACAGGACAATGAGAAAACAAATCATGTCCTGTTTTTATGAATTTAGTCAATACAATGCATCGCAGCTTGCGCTTCCTGCCATGGGACGGAATAGCCCTTACCTTTTGCACAAAAAATACTAGAGGATGTATATTCAGGATCGGCATTCTTATCGTAGCCAATTTGCGTAATAATGTCTTCTTTATTGTGACACACATCATAGCCATCAAATTGTAGTGAAAGTACGCCCTTACCATTGGTGTAGGCGGCAAAGGTTGTACTGTAGCTCATAAATGTTGCGACGGGTGCTCGACCAGTTAAAATCGCATCATTTTCAGTTAAGGTTGGTGCGTCAAATGTGCCGGCGGCTTGTTGAATATCGGTCATCATGCGGCCGATAAAATCACTAGGAGCTTTAAGTTTAAAACGGTAATACGGCTCTAGTAATACATTTTCTGCTTGCTCCAGCCCTTGCCGTAATGCACGAAATGCTGCCTCGCGGAAATCGCCACCATCCGTATGTTTGATATGTGCACGTCCTGTTAAGAGAGTGAAGCGAATATCTGTCACAGGGAATCCAGTTAACAACCCATGATGATCGCGCTCGAATAAATGTTTTTCAATGAGTCGTTGATGCCCAACCGATAAATCATCCGCATGACAAGCATTGACGAATGTAATGCCAGTACCGCGTGTATTTGGTTCCATCAATAAATGTACTTCTGCATAATGCTTTAAAGGTTCAAAATGACCATAGCCTGTCACAGTTGTTGCTATCGTTTCCATATACAAAATCTGTGGTTCGCTAAAAGTAATGTCTAGCGAGAAGCGTTTATGGAGTACATCGACAAGAACTTCAAGTTGGATGACACCCATAATATGTACATGAATTTCTTGAAATTTTTCATGCCATAGTACACGTAATGACGGTTCTTCTGCTTCTAGTGTACGGAAAATTTTTAGAACTTCCTTTATATGCTGATCGCCTTCGTATTGTACTTTTGCCTGTAAAGTCGGTACTAACTCATAGGGCTGCGGGTTACCTGAAAAACCAATGATATCGCCGATGTTTGCTTGGCTAATCCCTTTTACTGCGAAAATTTCCCCAGCTTCGACCTCTTGAGTTGTTTCATAACGGCTACCATTGTATAGCCGAATCTCAGTCACTTTTTCTGTCACTTCACCAAATGAAAACTCTTCACGCACGTGTAACGTTCCTTGCAATGCTTTGATAAAAGTTAAGCGTTGATGCCCATCGTGACGAATTTTAAACACCTCACCTTGAAATAGAGCTTTGTTATTATATTGTGTCTTTGTAAGTAGAGGTAGCTGTGCAAGGAATTCCTTTATTCCAAAATCTTTTAAGGCAGAACCAGTAAAACATAAAAAGGCTTTTTCCTGTTTAATCATCGTATGTAAATGAGTGAGGCAGCTAGAGCTATCCAACTTCTCATTAAGAAAAGCATCGAGAAGTTGTTCATCACGTTCAGCAAGCCACTCCATCATGTGATTTGAAACATAGTCCGAACGGAGCGGTTCATCTACGAAAAGTACATCCTCAGAGCAATCCTTTTGAAGCTGTGCCATAACGGCTTCAACATCTGCCCCTTCACGGTCAATTTTGTTAATAAAGAAGAAGGTAGGGATGTGATATTGGCGTAAAAGTTGCCACACTGTTTCAGTATGACCTTGTAGTCCTTCAACCGCACTAACTATAATAATGGCATAATCCATCACTCGAATAGCACGTTCCATCTCTGGAGAAAAATCGACGTGTCCGGGTGTATCGATTAACGTATACGTATCATTTCCAATAGACATACGACCTTGCTCCGCAAAAATCGTAATGCCTCGCTGACGCTCCAGTTCATGGTTATCTAGAAATGTATCCTGGTGATCCACTCGTCCACGGGCTTGAATACTGTTTGTATGAAATAGTAACTGCTCAGAAAATGTTGTTTTACCAGCATCCACATGAGCGAGTACCCCGATTGTTATATGCATAAAAAATCCTCGTTTCTATTAATTCATCTATCAATATTGTAACAGAATTGAGTTGAAAAATATTTCGAATAAGTGTTTATGCGCGAGTCTATCAATTTAAATGCAACTAAATAAATATGACGAATCGGTCCAAATCCGATGCTGTCCCGAAACTGTAAACGGAGAATCTATACAGATGCCACTGTAGCCACTTAATGGGAAGGCGTATAGATGATGAATCCTAAGTCAGGATTCATGCTGATATGAGTAAGACTGAAGAAAATATTCGCTCCGCATGTAGGTTATTGCTAGATAAAGGGGTTGGAACGGTAGTCGTTACACTTGGATCTAAAGGCTCTTTTTATATGAACCATGAAGAAAGTGGCTGGATTCAAGCGTTGGGTGTTGACACGATAGATACAATTGGAGCGGGAGAAGCGTTTAATGGAGCTTTGGTAGTAGGACTTTGCAGGGGAGAGTCACTTCGAAGTTCAATCGATTTTGCCACGAAAGTTGCTGCATATGTCGTTACTCAAATGGGTGCACTACCACTTATCTCAGATTCAATCTTGAAATAAATTATATCCGTAGCTCTTCGTATTATTGCGGAGCAGCTACGTTTTTTTTAGAGGCAGCAAATTAACGGTATCCTCTCGGATGAAAAAACAATTTCTTCTTAAAAGAAGGAATAATACTTAGGGTGTCGAAATATTGTACAAAGTAATGAAATTTTCACACAAAGGGGCTATTAAAATATGACATTGAAACAAGGGATAAAACCAAAAGATTTATATCAATTAAAATCGGTCGCAGATCCGCAAGTATCACCTGATGGAACAGAAGTTGTGTATGTAGAGACTCATATTGATGAGAAGAAAAAGGACTATGTGTCTAATTTATTTTACATAAACTTGAATGAAAAAAAACCTCAACAATGGACATTTGGTGAAGATAAAACGAATTCACCTGTTTGGTCTCCAGATGGCAGTAAAATCGCGTTTGTGTCAACGAGAAGTGGCAAGCCACAAATTTTTGTGCTTTCTAAAGCTGGTGGGGAAGCAAAACAAGTTACTAATTGTAAAAACGGTGCGACATCGCCTACTTGGTCTCCTTGTGGAGAGAAAATTGCCTTCTCTGTCAAGCTTGGTAAAGATGAAAACATTGATGATAAAGCCGAAAAGAATCAAAAAGAAGACAAAGAACTAAAACCACTTGAAATAGAAAAGATGAAATATAAATCAGATTCTTCTGGGTTTATTGATATGGAGCAATTTTCGCAAATTGCAATTGTTCATCTTGAATCAGGAGAATTAGAGTTAGTTACAGAAGGGAAACATAATTTACAGCTTGGTAAATGGTCTCCAAACGGAAAATATCTTTCTTACATTGCTGACTTAACAGAGGATCTAGATTTTTCATTTATAAATGATATTTACTTATTGGATTTAGAAACGAAACATGGTCGCAAGCTTACGGAAGGAACAGGGGTGTTTTACCAAACATCATGGTCACCGAATAGCCGCTACATTGCTTATGTTGGAAGTGAAAGAGAATTTGAAAATGCGACACAAGCAAAGCTTTGGATTTATGATTTGGAAAATAGCAATACGACATGTATAACGAGTGAATTTGACGCGCCAGTCGGTGATTTTGTCATTGGTGATTTCCTTCAAGGTGTTGTTGCTCCAAGTGTACAATGGTTAGAGGATAATAAAAGTTTTTATTTCCAAGTGACAGATCACGGCAATTCATCTATTTATTTTGGTAATCTATCTGGAGAATTATATCCAGCAATAAATGATGATCAGTATGTATATGGTTTTTCACTTGATAATAAAAATGATAAAGCGGTAACCGCAATCAGCACTACTACAAATCCTGGCGATCTATTTTACGTGAATTTAAATACTGGTGAGAAGGAACAGCTTACTAAAGTTAATGAAGAATTTTTAAAGACGAGAGAATTGTCTGTTCCGGAAGCCATTGAATATGAAGGTGCAGATGGCTGGAAAGTAAGCGGCTGGATGATGAAGCCGATTGGCTATGAAGAAGGGGAGAAATATCCACTTATTCTTGAAATCCACGGTGGTCCACACGCTATGTATGCCAACACATATTTTAACGAATTCCAAATCCTGACTGCACAAGGTTTTGGGGTTCTCTATACGAATCCTCGTGGAAGTCATGGATATGGTCAAAAATTTGTTGATGCAGTCCGTGGTGATTATGGCGGCAATGATTATAATGATCTCATGGCTGCTGTTGATTATGCATTGGAGCACTATGATTTTATTGATCAAGACCGTCTCGGTGTTACAGGTGGGAGTTATGGGGGCTTCATGACAAACTGGATTGTCGGACATACAAATCGCTTTAAAGCAGCTGTTACTCAACGTTGCATTTCTAACTGGATTAGCTTTTACGGCGTAAGTGATATCGGCTATTACTTCAATGACTGGCAAATCCAGGCGGGACTAGACGATATTGAAAAGCTATGGAATCATTCACCACTGAAATATGTGGACAATGTGGAGACGCCGCTGTTAATTTTACACAGCGAAAAAGACTATCGCTGTCCGATTGAACAGGCTGAGCAATTATTTATCGCCTTGAAACATCGTAAAAAAGAAACAAAATTTGTTCGCTTCCCAGAATCGAATCACGAACTTTCAAGAAGCGGAAAACCAACGTTAAGAATCAATCGACTAGAATATATTAGGGATTGGTTTGTAGATTATCTATAAGAGCAATTTTGGAGGCTTAAGAAGTGAAAATACTTCTTAAGCCTCTTTTATTTTTATAGTTATATTGAGAGGGAGAATGCTTTGTTATAATCAACATTGGTGTAAAGTGATTGTCAAGTTATTTAATGTTGCTATAAAAAATAGTAGAGCCTTGTTACATTTTATTGTAGTAAGGCTCATTAAGGTTGTTTAATTTTTATACAATTAACACATCTGCGTCTTTAATAACTAATCTCATACATAGCTCACACGTAAAAGCAGAAAATATTGTGAGGTGATTAGAATATGTTAAAAACAAAGATTGGTTATATTATTTGTTTATTGATTATTTTAAACTTATTTGTTTACGGTAAGTCCATAAATGCAAAATCTTTGGAGTTATCCTTCTCGCAATCGAAAAATGACAAAAGTGAACATAAACAAATTCAGGAATTGGAACAACGTTTAAATAGTCTCGAACCACCTGAACCTACCACTATTCTTGACTCACCATTCCCTTTTGAAAAAGGAACAGAAGTGCATTTCCCTACCGATGTCATCACCATTTCAGAAGTAGAAAAAGAAGGAACAAAAATTCCTTTCGAAGTAATAAAAAGTGAACCGAATTATATTAGACCAATATTTAGTGAACAATGGCATAGCACATATTGGGGTGGGAGATGGAGCTATATACCTTCTCGAATACACTATGCTCTGCATCGTGTATTTCCTTTTTATGCCATCGGGATATCTGCTGAACTTAATTTTCAACAAGAAGTAGGTGTTATTTTTCCTACTGATGCAAATGAAACAGACCTTGACCTATATATAGTTGTGTTCCAAACAAATATTACAGATGTTTATACAAAAGGAAATCAAGTTGTTGTTGTTGGAACACCTAAACGAACAGGTATAGAGGTAATAAGCATTAAAACAGCACAAATACACCCGAGTAATAAGGAGAAGTTTTTGTTAATTCAGTTAGCAACGAATGGGGCTGAAATTGATTATTCTTTAATTAGTTATCAGCCACCCGATTTTTGGTTAAAACAAAAACAAAAATTAAATGAACGTGAAAAATCTAAAAAAGAGTGATCCTTAGCTTTATCAAAGGCTGTTATTTTATTTAATCATTCGTCTATAACTAACTTGAACCGTCAGCACAAAAAGTTGCTCTATTTGAACAATAGCCTCTATTAGCTTTAAAGCTCTTTTTCGAACGAAGCCAAATATTAAAAGGAGGTGCAAATATGAAAAAAATATTCTAGTTCCTTGGTTTTTACTGTTATTTCTATTTTCAACAACTAACTTATGCTGAATCAGAATATTATCAGCCAGCTATAGGGTCAAAAGAAGAAATAGTAATGGACTCATTTTTTTCACTATTATTACCTAAAATCCAAGAAACAGTTTCTAATTACTATTCGGATTATCTTACAGAGAGTCCTTTGGTGTATCCATATCAAATAAATATTTTAAATTTGGAAAGAATAGGAACAAATTTTGTGTTTTCTGTAACCCTTGAAGTCACTCCAGTTTTGGGTGCACATAACCCAGTAGGTAGAGACCAACTAACGTTTTCTATAACTCCAAATGAAGTCAAACTTAAAGATTTTAAACACATGGAAACTTTTGAACTTCCACTGCATTTGCAAAATATTATAAAGAAAAAGTAAATGATTGTATGTCTCAAATTTGTATTTGGTCCTTATTTCGCGGAACTTAAACTTCAAATAACTTAGTCAATATCTTCAACTTTTTTCCCCGCTAGTCCGTCCAAACTTTCTTGTCACTTAACAATTGGGAGAGAATTACAAGGTCGAAACACTTTGAGAAACGTGGCTATTCATTAATTAGTCCATAATACACTAAATCCTCATATTTACCGTCTTTGATGATATGATCCTTTAAAATTCCTTCTTGTTTCATGCCTATCTTCTCCATTACTTTTCCTGACGCAGGGTTTGATGAAAAATATCGGGCAAACACTTTATGCAGTTTCTTTTCTTCAAAAGCAAATTTTACAATTGATTGCGCCGCCTCCGTGGCATAGCCTTTTCCCCAATACTTCTCGCCAATCCAATAGGCTATTTCACCTTGATTAAAATGTTTATTATTCGATAATCCAATTGCTCCATATAATTCGCCAGTTTCCTTATCTGTGACTGCAAACTCGTACGAAAAATCTTCCATAAAATTATCGTAATGATGTTCCATCCATGATAATGCATCATCTAAACTATATGGAAAAGGTAGGTACATGGTGCTTTTATAAATATTATAGTTATTACAATGCTTCGCAACTGTTCCTGCATCAGATGTTTGAAATAATCTAAGAACGAGTCTTTCTGTAGTAATCATTAACTTTTCGCGAACATAACCCATTTAATCATCTCCATTTATCAATATTTATTAAAATGAAACATCATTATAACGTGTGGTTGATTTCCGTTCCGACTGGGCGCTTTGTTGCTGTCGCTTCGCTTTCGCACAGTTAAAACATTGCCGCTGACGCTTCGCTTTCGCGCAGAGCAGAGCTTCCAGGGGGCGTCCGATGAGACGCTAATCCCCAAGGAGTCGCCCAATGAACTAATGTACATGTAATACAATTAAAAATATCATCCCATAATTTAGGAATAAGATAATTAAATTGTATAATAGATGGAAAGTTCGAACAATATCAGGGGGAGAGGAGTATCTAAATATTTTTCCAAACAAAAAGACAGAATCATTTGGAAGTGATTCTGTCTTGTTTCATTTAGTTGAGTTTTTTTATAAAAACAACTTTTAAATAATTGAATTCTGGATATTCACGTGTGGCACGGAAATCCTTTGGTAAGTTGTATTCTTCAACAATTTTATAGGCTGTTTTAGACTCTTTGAAGGCTTGGTCGATAAAGCTCTTGAACTTTTTCATCCCAAAGCTTGCATTGTTTGTTGAAGCAACAATGATACCGTTTTTCTCCGTAATGGCGATCGTATCTACGAGTAATTTAGGATAGTCTTTTGCAGTTGAGAACGTTCTATCCTTCGTACGTGCAAAGCTAGGTGGATCTAAAACTACAAGGTCAAATTTTAAATTGTGGCGCTGTGCATATTTAAAATAGTTAAAGACATCCATTACTTTAATATCCTGTGATTCGTAGTCTATGTTATTGACGCTAAATTGCTCAATTGTTTTTGCTAAACTACGCTTTGCAACATCTACACTTGTTGTTTTTACTGCTCCTCCAAGTGATGCCGCGACAGAAAATGCCCCAGTATATGAGAATGTATTTAGCATATTTTTACCGTCTGCATAACGTTCGCGAATAGCAAGTCTCACTTCTCGTTGATCGAGGAAAATACCTGTCATCGCTCCATCGTTTAAATTGACAGCATAATTCATACTATTTTCCTTTATGATAATCGGAAATTCGCCAGGTGTTCCCATTACGAAATCGTCTTGTTCCATATACTGTCCTTTAGTATCGAAACGTTTTTTCTCATAAATGGCTTTGTAGTCTACGGTTTCTGCAAGGGCTTCATATACCTCTTCTTTAAATGAATAAATACCGGCACTATACCAGCTGACCATATAGTATGAATCGAAAAAGTCAATAGTTAAACCGCCAATACCATCACCCTCGCCATTAAAGATTCGGAAGGCTGTTGTATGAGGATTGTTGAAAAAGGCTTCGCGATTTTGTATGGCCTTTTTAATTTTTTTCATAAAAAAGGCTTTGTCTATGTTTTCGTTAGCATCGTTTGTTAGCACCCAACCAATGCCTTTGTTTTGTAAGCCATAGTATCCTGTGCCAATAAAACGGTTATGAATATCTGTAAGTCTCAGTAGTGCACCTTCCTCTTTTGGAAGATGGCGTGCATCAACTGCATCTTTGGAAATAAGAGGATAGCCTTTCTTTAATTGATTCGAAAAGGGATTGTTAATTTGTAAAGCAATAGTTTGTGTCATGTTGTCATCCTTTAAAAAACATTTTGCTCTATTATCGCATTATTTTATGCAGATAGACAAACTTATTTCACGAAATTAGCAATTTTTTCAGCTGTTTCAATAGTTGCATGTTCGAAAAAGTTCATTTTACTAAAATAGCTATGGATTAAACCGGTCATATTTACATGTTCAACAGTCACTCCAGCATCCGTAAGTTTTTGTGCGTATGCGAGACCTTCATCGTAGAGGACATCAGCCTCTGCAGCAATAATTATTGTTTTTGGTAAAACACTGAAATCCTCAATCTGAAGAGGAGACACAAGTGGATTCATATAGTTTTCTTTATCAGTGTAATGACCTGCAAACCACTGCATTCCTTGTTTGTCTAAGCCGTAGTGTTCGCCGTAAGCATTGTAAGAAGACGTTGTAAAATCAACATTAACTACAGGATAAATAAGCGCCTGAGCTGTAATAGCTGGTCCATTTATTGAAGCAGCTAAGTAAGCGACAACTGTTGCTAAGTTTCCGCCTGCGCTATCACCTGCGACAGTAAGATTAGCTGCATCTCCGCCAAAATCCTCGATGTTTTTTGAAACCCATATGAAAGCGTCATAGGAATCATAGAGCGGTGTAGGGAATGGGTATTCTGGTGCCAGGCGATAATCGACCGATACAACGATAGCTTGCGCTTTTTCTGCTAATAGCTGACAGCCTGCATCAGTAGAGTCTAAATTTCCAAAAACCCAACCTCCTCCATGGTAATAAACAATGACAGGAAGTTGTTTGTCTAAAACAGGTCTATAAATGCGCACATTAATTTGTGCTCCATCACGAACTGCTATTTTTCTATCCTCAATGGCCGCAAGTTGTGGGCTTTGAAGTGGCGTCCATTTCGGCACTAATCGTATAGCTCTCGCTTCTTGTGGTGTTAAATCATAATACTGTTTCGTAGAATCACTTACTTTTATATAACGGATCGCTTCATCTCTTAATTTTGTCATTATCATCAATCCTTTTTAGTTACTTTTGTCAATCTTATTATAAACTATTCTTATAAAATTACTAGGATTTAATATCGAAAAAGAAAATATTTTAATTTCATAGCAGAAATAATCTGATTGTAAAGTAAAATTATGTTTATAATATAATGAACGATAGTATTTGGAGGGACAATATGATTTCTTTAATTGTGGCACATGATAATAATTTTGTAATTGGCTATGAAAATGGCATGCCGTGGCATTTGCCTGGGGATTTAAAATATTTTAAGGATAAAACGATGGGGAAGCCAATGATTATGGGGCGTAAAACATTTGAATCCATCGGTAGACCACTTCCAGGTCGACGTAATATCGTAATTACGCGTGATGAAAATTATCAGGCGGATGGGATTGAAGTGGTGACAAGCTTAGAGGGTGCCCTCGCCCTTGCTGGGGATGTTCCAGAAATTATGATTATTGGTGGTGAGCAAATTTTCCGCCTATCTATGGATATCGCAGATCGCTTGTACATTACAAAAATCAATCATTCGTTTAATGGGGATACATATTTCCCGAAATATGAGCAGGATTTTGTACAAGTATCCTCAGAGGAGCCAGAAACAGCACCAGAGGGTTACACATTCCAATATCAGATTTTCGAACGTAAATAATCAGGTCTATGCGGTGAGTGTGAGCACTTTCAATTTTTTATATCGTTAATAGATTGTTGATATACCAACGTTTACAAAGATTTATGGGGTTCAAATCAATAATAGATATTACAAAGCATTAAACAGATTTAAAGCATCGGCATCTTGCTGGTGCTTTTTTTCTGGCATAAATTCCAGATAATAATTTCATCGTTTGATACATATGCAATATCTAAATCTTGAGCCAACAAATATGACGCATGAGTATCTCTCAGACCGTGAAAAGTAGTTCTTTTAATGTTTAAGTTCTGCAAATTGTTCGGACTGTTTAAAGCCGCCAAAGCCGAAAATATAACCATTCTATATAGTCTAGTAAGTGTCCCTTGGTTCAAAAGAAAAGGCAAGAGGAAGAGAGTGAGTAAACTATCATTGTTTCTATATTCAACTAATGGAGGGCGTTTATCCAACAAGGATTTACGCTTTTTTTTGAATTTTATATACTAAAGGAGTAGTTTTGTTAAGGAGGAGTTATAATGCGTTTTCTTTTTTGGCTAAGTGTTATTGTCTCAGGAATTGTAAGTGTTGTCTGTTTTGCATTCACTAATATGACTACTACATCATTCGATCCCACAGGTGTCAATTTTGTTGGAGGGAATGGAAACCCAGGCTTAATGTTTGTTATGTTTCCGATGTTAATTATTCTTTATTTTTTCTTTGCAATGATGTTTGTTTTTGAAAAGTTCCATGGGCGTTTTTTAGTGAAAAGGAAACTATTTCAAGCCTGCTATGCAGGGATGTTTGTGCTGATTTCGGGAATTACGATTTACAGAATCGTTTCATTTCGAAATGAAATCAATCCGTATTTTGAATACGAAATATCCTATTTAAATCCTTTTTCTAATCATTTATTTTTTAATTTCTGGACATTTATAGCCTGTCTTTGTGTTTCAGGATTTTGCTCATTTTATTTAAAGAAAAGAACATGAAGAGATGTTCTTAAAGCTTTAGTTGAACAAGAATTAAACAACTTTAAAGTAGCGAGGCTCTTATATTTTTAGTTCAGAATTAAATAACTTTAATTTTTTTATTTTTTTGGACTTCAATTAGTCTGAGGTTTCTAACAACAACTACAAGTCTTTGTGACTTATTGAACAGCTTTTTTTGTGCTGTTCAATAATAAGTTACAAGGGCTTTTTTTGTTGTCTAAAAACGGCAATAAACACACGTTTTAGAGGATGAACATCATAACGATGGAGTAAGACAATATGGCAACTTATTTTGCTATGAAAAGAGTTAAAAGCTACGAAATGGAGAGTGTTAATTATGAAAAAAACATATGAGTCAGGGGACAAATTTTTTGCATTTGGTGTAGATTCTATCACAGGAGTGTTTATACAATTTCATCATGAAGCAGAAGATATTAATATAACAAATTGGTCAGAATTTGAGCCAGTTAACCGCCGACTATCTTATGATGTCATTCAAGAAGCTATTAAAAAAGGAGAACTCTTAGAATTAGAGTTTAAGCGTGTAATATCAGTATCTAATTCAATTGATAACTGTTTCGAAGATTTCTCTAATATTGCACCCGGTCCGTCATCATAAACGCTTAAATATGCTTCTATTTCATTAGTTTCGCTTGGAGAAAACACAACATCTGTACTTGCGAAATTTATCTTAATCTCCTCAATATCATCTATTGATTCTTTATTTACAACTACTTCTTTCTCTCCTTTTGAACAGCCTGCAAGAATAATTAGTATTAAACATAAACTTATGGTTGTCTGTTTAATCATTTTCCCCCTCCTTAAACCTGATTATATTAAATGACGTAAGGTCAGTTTCAAATTTAATGCAGTGGGATGCTTAAATTAGTTGAAAGTGACCTTACGTCATCTTTTATACTGTTACTAGAGCTTTTACTTTAAATCTAATTTAAAAGGGAAGTCCTAGAATGAAGAAAGACGATATTATTATTTATGGTTGCGTTATTATTGGAGCAGGAGTAGGTTTAATTTTTGATAATGCTTTCCCAGGGGTGCTAATTGGCTTAGGAATTGGTTACGTATTAAAAATCATGTTTATTAATAATACAAATGAATAAGAAAGTAGGGTATTAGCTTGTTTCATATTAACGAGTTTAAAAAACTGAGCGGTGTATCAGTTAGAACCTTAAGATATTATGACGAAATAGGACTTCTGAAACCTGTATCAAAAACTGAAGGAGGTCATCGATTATACACAAACACTGAGTTGAAGAAACTTCAGCAAATACAATTCTTAAAAACTATAGGATTTCAATTAAGTGAGATCAAAATGATGTTAGAGTCCGAAGAATGGGATTGGTCTAATAGTCTAATGAAACAAATATCTTATGTGATAAGTGAAAAGGACCGTCTTTCAAAGATAGAAATTAGTTTAAGGGAACTAATAAACGGAATAGCAATTGATGGAGAAGAATTTAGGATTAAAAAAATCATGGATTTATATAATAATAAGGATTCTAAAGAAGTATTAAAATATAATCAAAATGAATTAAATTTTAAAAACACGGAAGTACTAGGGAAACTTCCCCAAATGGCTAGTAGCGATCCAGACTCTTTAGAGTGGATTGCTTTAGTAGGACAATTAAAAAAATATATGCATCTCAGTTATAGTAATACACGAATACAAAATATCATTAAGAGAATGGATGTAAAAAAAGGTGAAGACTTTAATGACGAAGATGCATTTTTAGATAATCTTTGGGATATTAGAATGTCACCTGAGGAATCGAAAAAATATAACCTATATCCTATTGATCAAGAAGTCCTTAACTATATGGAAAAGGCATATATATATTATCTTGGCAATGAATCATAGGTATTTATACACAATTGTTCGTGTGGAGGGAAAGAATGGGAACAGATATATTAATTTATTTGTGTGGCCTAGCTCTTTTGGATACATTAAGCCCTACAATTATTGGTGTAACTTTATTTCTGGTTTTGACAGACAATAAAAATTTAACAACAAGATTATTGGCATATCTATTTACTGTTGTCCTATTATATTTTTCATTAGGTATTATCATGATGTTAGGACTAAATTTTATTATGGAAGCATACTCAAATATTTTTCAAAATAAAATATTTAGCTGGGGAATCTTCATAATAGGATTGATATTATTTACTGCTAGCTTTTTTATCCCCGCAAATAAAAAAAGTAAAATTCCAAAGCCTAAAACTCAAAGCATATTCTCGATTATTATTATTGGTGTTATGACTTTTATCATTGAGGCAGGCACAGCTTTACCGTATTTTTCGGCTATTGGTTTATTAACTACAGAAGATATACCTTTTTATCAATGGCTTCCAATTATAGCAGTATACAATATTATTATGGTTCTACCAGCTCTGCTAATATTTTTAGGGTATAAATTATTTGGAAAACAGATAAAACCTACCTTAGTTAATCTTCGGAATAAAATATCAAGCAGTTCAAGTTCTGCCTTATCTTGGATTATGTGTATAGTTGGGATGATATTAATATTTTACACTATAGATTATCTATAGTAGTAAAGGATACAAAAAGTAATACGACGATAAAAAAAGCAATAAACGAATTTTATTTAAGGGATTAGATTACTAAGCTAAAGCGTTCCATACCTCAAGAAAGAGGTACGATTATTCTATGAACGGATATGAGTTTGAGGAATATTAATATTAAAAGGAAATACCTTATAACAAAAAAATCGCTCCTAAATATAAGAGAGCGATTTTTTATATTTACAAGTAAAAATAAACACAAGCATACATCGAGCCACAACCTGCTAACACAAATAGATGCCAAATTGTATGATTGTAAGGAAGTGAGCGCCAAGCGTAAAAGATAGCTCCAATCGTATAGAAAAGCCCTCCTGCTAACAGTAAAGCAAAACCATGAAAACCTAGGAAAAGATAGACAGGCTTAATGGCAAAAATAATTAACCAGCCCATACCGATGTAAAAAATTAAAGAAAGCTTCTCGAATCGATTAATAAAAAAACATTTAAAAATAACGCCTAGTATGGCAAGCGACCAAATAATGCATAATAAAGTAATTCCTAGCGTGCCACCAACTGCGATTAAAAGGAAAGGGGTATACGTTCCTGCGATTAAAATATAAATAGAAGAATGGTCAAGAATAGCGAAAAAGTGTTTGTATTTTTCTGGCATACTATGTAGTAGCGTTGACATTAAAAATAAAACGATCACAGAGGCTCCAAAAATAGTAAACGTTGTAATTTGGATTGCACTCCCGGTTTGTACAGCTGCTAAAATAAGAACAACTAATGCTGGAATACTTGCGATAAATCCAATGCCATGTGTAATGGCATTCCACAATTCTTCCTTCCATGTTTTGTAGTCAAAAGAATCCATCATAACGAACACTCCTTTCGTGTATACATTTACTATACCCCAATAATTTTCATCCTGGTATTTACATTTGTCATGTTTTCGACATCAAAAGTGTCATATAAATACCTCTATGCTTGGAGGACTTTGTTAGACAAGGACTCAACAAAGCGCTATAGTATCCAAGGTAGCGGTTTCAAAATGGACTAAAAATGAATGAAACCTAATGACAAATGTCATGTTTACATAATGATTCATTAGTCTATATAATAAATTTTAATGAAGTAAAAGGATGTGTCGAAGTGGGACGAATTCATATAGTAACGGACTCAACTTGTGATTTAACAAAAGAAGAAGTAGCAAAGCACGGTATACATATTGTGCCTCTAACAATTCAAATTGATGATAAAACTTATATAGATGGTGTTGATTTAGAGCCACAACCTTTTTTAGGTTTAATGAAAAATGCTAAAAATTTACCGAAAAGCTCTCAGCCTGCACCGGGAAAATTTAAAGAATTATACGATGAGCTAGGTAAAGACGGAGATCAAATTATTTCCATTCATATGACAGGTAGTATGAGCGGAACAGTAGAATCAGCTCGTCAGGCAGCGCAAATGTCAGACTCTAATGTAACTGTGGTCGATTCACGTTTCATTGCCATCGGTTTAGCTATTCAAATTCGTGAAGCTATTAAAATGCGTGATGCAGGCGCTACTGTCGAGGAAATTGTTGCGCGTCTAGAGAAAGTACGCGAAAATACGTATTTATATGTTATTGTTGACACACTTGAAAATTTAATTAAAGGCGGACGAATTGGGAAAGGTACAGGCTTTATCGGTTCATTGCTGAATATAAAAGTTATTGCAAACTTAGAAGGTGGCGCATACAATCCTGTATCGAAAGTACGTAGTCATAAACAGGTTGTGAACTACTTATTTAAGCAATTCCAAGCTGATACTGCTGGAAAAACAGTTAAGTCAGTAGGTATTTCACACGCCGAGGGACTAACAACGATGGGTACACCTTTAAAAGAATTAATCGAAGGAACAGGTTTTAATGAAGTAGAAATTGCTTTTACTTCACCAATCATCTCAACTCATACTGGACCAGGTGCAATCGGTTTTATTTATTTTGCAGAATAATATAAGAGAGCTACTACATAATATTTGTAGTGGCTTTTTATTGTTGAAAAGTGCCAAACCTATTCATACGACAAAATCGTTGAATACACAAATTTTAACAATACCTAGGTTTAGTCACTTTTCATTGCAGCATGAACTATTCTATAATAAAAGAAACAGCAAATGATGGAAGGTGGTCAAATGAGTATTTGGCGCATGATAGTTTTGTCATGTTTGACCGTCTTAGTACTAAGTGGTTGTGTTATATCAATAGATGAACCGAATCCGCAAGCAGAACCAGAAGGGGAGCACGCAGGGACGGAGCAAGATATAAAACAGGATGAGCAACAAACAGAAAATGAGGAAAAATCCTCAAAGAATGTATTGACGCAAATTTTTGAACATTTTTTTGAGCCTTCACCAGAGGATTTACGGAAAATTGATGATGAAAGCGCAAAGCAACTACAGTATCTAGCACTTGGTGATTCTTTAACAGCCGGTGTCGGTGATGAGTATAATAAAGACGGTTATGTTGGAAGATTAGCAGATTCATTGGTAGCTTGGCCATCGATTTCTGATGTTGAAGTCGATAATCGAGGGAAAAGAGGAAGACGTAGTGATCAGCTATTAAAATTAGTGGAAAAAGGGCATTATGATGAAGAGTTGGAAAAAGCACAGCTCATTTCAATTACAATGGGTGGAAATGATGTCATGAAGATTGTCAGACAAGATCTGTTTAATTTGAAACGAGATGCTTTTGATAAGGAATTGAAGTCCTATAAGAAACGTTATAGTAAAATTGTTGACGGCATACGAGATAAAAATCCAAATGTGCCTTTATTACTTATCGGTTTTTATAATCCATTCTCAATCGTGACAAATGAAGCGAATGAATTTGATACAATTATTACGGAGTGGAATAAAGTCATAGAAGACATAGCAAAGAAAGATACTAATGCTTGTTATGTATCAGTGGAGGACTTATTTGATTCAAATAAAGAACTCGTTTATCATACGGATTTCTTCCACCCAAATGCAAAAGGTTATGATAAAATGACAGAACGAATTAAAAAAGCAATGGAGAAATGTAACATGGAACAAAAGATTAACAAGGAAATAGGCTTCGGGGAGTGACGAAATGAATAAATGGAAATTTGCATTTTTTGCCTTAGCGGGCACAGTGCTTTTTGCAATCCTCCTCGTCGTTTTTTTAGCAACTAGACCAGTAGATGGAGTAAATTTTGCGGAGAGTTCAAAAGATGAAAGCGAAGTAAAGGGGAATGTCCTCGTTGTTCAAACTACAACGAAGGAATTAGAATCAATATCTAAGAAGTATTTAAAGGATGCGGGGTCACCATTACCATTGGACTTCACGATTGGTGATGATATTCAATTAAGCAGTACATTAAAGGTGTTCTATACAGAAATTCAGATTTCTATGAATTTCGATCCTATTGTGGATGAGAAAGGTAATATCATTTTAAAGCAGACTGGAATGAATGTAGGGCTCTTAAATATTCCACCAGAGACGACTATGAAAATTATGCGAGACACGGTGGATTTCCCTTCGTGGATTACAATTAATCCGAATAAGGAAGAAATCTATATTGACTTATCGCGCATTAACATTGCTTCTGGATCTCGTATTAAAGCAAAGGAATTAGACTTACCAAAGGATAAGATTCTACTTGAACTTATTGTTCCTGGTGAATAAGGAGTGAGATAAATGGCAAAGCAAGTTGCAACGTTTGCAGGTGGTTGTTTTTGGTGTATGGTTAAGCCTTTTGACGAAACACCTGGCATTGAATCAGTAATTTCCGGCTACACGGGTGGACATGTTGTCAATCCAACCTATGAACAAGTATGCTCTGAAACGACAGGGCATGTTGAAGCGGTTCAAATTACGTTTGATGATGAGTTATATTCTTACGAGCAATTACTCGCGACATTTTGGACATTAATTGATCCAACCGATGCTGGAGGACAATTTTATGATCGCGGAGAGTCCTACACTACCGCGATTTTTTACCACAATGATGAGCAACGTGATTTAGCTGAACGTTCTAAAGAAGACTTACAGGCATCTGGTAAATTCGATAAGCCGATAGCAGTGAAAATTTTACCGGCAAGTTCGTTTTACCCGGCCGAAGACTATCATCAATATTATTATAAGAAAAATCCAATGCACTACGAACGCTATTCTATCGGGTCTGGTCGCAAAGCGTTTCAGGAGACACACTGGGGGGCTGAAAAATGAATAAAGAACAACGTTTAAAAGAATTAACGGACATGCAATACTATGTGACACAGGAAAATGGGACAGAGCCACCGTTTCGAAATGAATTCGATAAGCACTTTGAAGAGGGTATTTATGTAGATATCGTGTCAGGGAAGCCATTATTTAGCTCGCTCGATAAATTTGATTCAGGCTGTGGTTGGCCAGCGTTTGCAAAGCCGATTGAAAAGGAAGAAGTAACGGAGCATTTTGATGCTTCTCATGGCATGCGTCGCGTAGAAGTGCGAAGCTCAGACGCTGATTCTCATTTAGGCCATGTCTTTCCTGATGGACCAAGTGAGCTTGGAGGCTTACGCTACTGTATTAACTCAGCAGCCCTCCGCTTCGTACCAAAAGAGGATTTAGAAAAAGAAGGCTATGCAGAATATCTTTCGTTATTTAAATAACAACAACTCCTAGCAGGATTATATCGTGCTAGGAGTTTTTTTTGGTTTTAAATTGGTTCAAAAGCGACGGAAAGAACAACCGAAGTGACGGATAAAGTCATTGACCGACGGAAGAACAATCAAGTGCCGGAAAGAGCAACCGAAGTGACGGATAAAGCCATTGGACCGACGGAAGAACAACCAAGCGACGGAAAGAATCATCGAAGAGACGGAAAGAGCAACCGAAGTGACGGATAAAGCCATTGGACCGACGGAAGAACAACCAAGTGCCGGAAAAACTTGTCGAAGCGACGGAAAGAACAACCGAAGCGACGGATAAAGCCATTGGACCGACGAAAGAACAACCAAGCGACGGAAAGACTTGTCAAAACGACGGAAAGAACAACCGAAGCGACGGAAAGACTTGTCAAAACGACGGAAAGAACAACCGAAGCGACGGATAAAGCCATTGGACCGACGGAAGAACAACCAAGTGCCGGAAAGACTTGTCAAAGCGACGGAAAGAACAACCAAAGCGACGGAAAGGGCCCTTGAAACGACGGATAGAAACGTCGAAGTGACGGAAAGAGCCTTGGAAACGACGGAAGACCAACCGAAGCGACGGAAGACCAACCAAGTGCCGGAAAAACTTGTCGAAGCGACGGAAAGAACAACCGAAGCGACGGATAAAGCCATTGGACCGACGGAAGAACAACCAAGCGACGGAAAGTATCATCGAAGCGACGGAAAGTATCATCGAAGCGACGGAAAGAACAACCAAAGCGACGGAAAGGGCCCTTGAAACGACGGATAGAAACGTCGAAGTGACGGAAAGAGCCTTGGAAACGACGGAAGACCAACCGAAACGACGGATGACCAACCAAGTGCCGGAAAGAACCCTTAAAATGATAGCTAGAACGACATAAATCTTTAAAGATTAAATGATTGATCTTGCAATTCTAAATCCGATATCGTCTATAAAGAAATCAGGCATACTCTTACGGCGACAAGTAGCTCCACATCCGCGTTCTTCTTCGGCCCAACTTCCTCCTCGAATTATTCGGTAATTTCCAAATATCTCTTCATCGTATAAGTCCCAGCACCACTCCCAAACGTTACCTATCATGTCGTACAAGCCCCATTCATTAGGCATTTTTTCGCCAACATTGTGTACATGTTCGTTAGAATTATCTTTATACCAAGCAATATCGTCAATTTCACCATAGCGATATCCATTTGATTTTGCTTTACATGCATATTGCCATTCAGCATCTGTCGGTAATCGAAAACCATTAGAACTATGATTGCATATAACTGATTTACTTTTCTTATCATAATCATAAAACTTGTCATAACCCAGAGCGTCAGACAATGAATTACAAAAGTTCACTGCATCTATCCATGAAACATTAACAATCGGTTTTCGATCCATCATTGTTGAAAATTTCTTCCCCATAATAATCGTATAAAGTTCTTCAGTCACAGTATATTTGCCAAGATAAAGTGGCTTTATCTCAACATTCCAAGTAACTTCTTTTAAATTTTTTCTTATACCCGGCATTCCAAATTTATAGTTTGAACTAATCCATTTTTGCTCGTTTCGAAAATCACGTAAGCTGATTTCTCCTTCAGGAATATACACCATTAATTCTTTTAGGTATTGATTTAAGTTAGTTAGCATTGTCCTCTCCAAATCGTAAACTATTGTTCCTTCTTAGTAATATCTCCATAATAAAATGCTTGTTTATGGAACCATACCTAAAAACCCTGGCGCTAGTTCATGTATTTACTTCATGAATAATGAACATCTTTCTAGTACTCTTTAAACTTTAAATTCACTGACAAGATTTCGTAGACTATCTGCTTGTTGAGCAAGCTCTGTGGCAGCGGCATTAATTTCCTGCATGGATGCAGATCCTTGAGTGGCAGCAGCAGCAGAAGTGACCGTGTTGGCAGCTGATTGCTCTGCATAGGCATTCACATGGACAAAATCATTTGCTACAGCATTGCTATAATCAAGTGTTAATGCAATTTTCTCTACCATAGTCGCGATAATTGTTGTCGTTTCTTGAGTATGCGTTAAAATATTGGCTAAAGATTGGTTTGTTTCATTTGTTACTTCAACGCCACGAATAACGGATGATACACCCTCGTGGTTTTGAGAGATTATTGATGTTACTTCGTCTTGAATGGACGTTACAATGGATGTTACTTCTCTAGCGGCATTTTTAGATTGCACTGCTAGCTTTCGAACTTCATCAGCGACAACCGCAAAGCCTCGTCCGTGCTCACCAGCGCGTGCTGCCTCAATTGCTGCATTTAAGGCGAGTAAATTTGTTTGCTCTGAAATAGCAGTAATCGTGCCGATAATAGATGTTATGTCGGCGGATTTTTGACCAAGTGCTTCAACTGTGGTAGTAGTGGAGGCCATCGTTTCTTCTATAGCTTGCATAACTAATGAAGATTGTTGTACAGAGCGACTGCCTTCGTCAGCTGCTTGCTGCATAGCTAATGAAGCACGCTTAACAGCATTTGCTTGCTCATTTAAATGGTTCACAGAATGCTCAAGATCACTCATTTTTTGCTGTGCGCTAGTCATACTAGAGATCGTATTCTCGCTATCACTCGCGATATCAGCTGTGGCATCTGCAATATTCTGTATAGTACGCGCATTTTCATCGGCTAATGACATTAGTTCCTGGCTACTACTTGAAACGTGGTCCGCCAGATTACTGACACGTTTAATCAAATTAGATATCGATTCAATAAGTGTATTAGTTGAAGCTGCGATAATTGAGAACTCGTCATGATTACGAACTTTAACACGTCGTGTCAAGTCACCACCAGCCTGTGCAATATCGAGAATGGAATGGTTAATGGCCTGTGTATTGTTTCTTAATGATTTAAATAACATAAAACCAAAAATAATAATTGCAATAAATCCAAATATTGAAATTAAGAAGAAAGAAGTTATAGAGAGTGTAACTTGCTTGTTAAGCTTTTCTAATTTAGCTTTATTAGCAGCATCCATAACCGCATTAATGGACTCGATATTTTTATCAATATAATTCTTCATTGTTTCGCCAGTACCGCCCATCATGAGCTTGCGAGCTTGTTCGAGACCAAGCTCATCACGCATTGTCATGACCTTTTTAGAATATTCAAGGTAATTTTTATAATATTGATTGATCGCCTGTATATGACTTAATTCTAACTCTCTTTCTGTAAACTGGTCATCTAAGGTTTTCATTTTTTTATCGATGGTATCGATTTTCATTTTATAAGAAGTAGCAAAGTTCCCGTTCCCGGTAATTAAATAGGCTTGCTCTAAATTAGTGAGCCTCGCAATTTCATATGCAAGTTGGTTGACAGTTAATTGTTCCTGGACGTTTTTCTCAGTAAAGTCCTTCATTTGTCTTTGCAGATTCTGAATATTGATATACGATAATAAACCTAATGTGCCATTTATAACAATAATGAGAGAAAATATAATAAGTACTTTTCCTCGTATTAAATGGTAAAAACGTTGTCGTTTTTCTTTAGTAGGAGGGAGATTGTGCCTATTGGCTTCTAAATCATTTGTTATCTTTTTTGAAAAGCTCGTTTTAAAGAGAGACAGGCGTTTCTGTATAGAGTTCCTGGGTTTGTGAGAGTTTTTCATCGCCATCACCATCCTATTTTTGAATATTGGTTTAAATTTTACCTTATTTTGTTAGGTATTTCTATCGTTTTTATCTAAAAATTTTCATTTTTCAGACAAAATATACATATTATTTTTCTGTGACGAAAGTCCAGAGTTCACGAGAGAATAGTTCTATTCGTAATAGTAGGAGAAAATACTTAATAGATTTTTTTGTGACGAAGAAGATATTTTTTGATAAACTAGCGGAAAGCAGAAGAGTAAAGAGGGGATTTCTAGAATGAAAAAGAGCTTTTATTTGTATGTACTGACATTCCGAGGTGGGGATTGGTCAGATCCGAAGGTGCGATTTGCGGAGGAAGTGTTCCACGAGCATAATTTTCCGAAGCAGAGCGAAGACTTTGATGAGCTTTCTTCTTACATTGAATCATACGCCACTGACAACTTAACAACAGAAGTATTTGATGAGTTGTGGGCATTATACGTAGATCATGCATGATATAAGTTTAAAATAAAATATTTTATTTTAAGTTGCTAGACGTCTAGCATTGCGAAAAAATGAGAAACACAGTATTATTTATAGTGATAACTGACAGAAAAGAGGGATTGCAGTATGAGTATTCATATTAATGCAAAAAAAGGCGAAATCGCTGACACAATTTTACTTCCAGGAGATCCATTACGAGCTAAGTACATTGCTGAAACGTTTTTAGAAGATGTTACTTGCTATAACGAAGTACGTAACATGTTTGGTTTTACAGGTACTTATAAAGGTAAACGTATTTCTGTACAAGGTACTGGTATGGGTGTGCCTTCAATCTCGATTTACGCTACAGAACTAATGCAAGAATATGATGTTCAAAAATTAATCCGCGTAGGTACTTGTGGTGCAATTCAAAAAGATGTAAAAGTTCGTGACGTTATTTTAGCTCAAGGAGCAACTTCTGATACACGTATGAACCAAATCATTTGGAACGGGGCTATCGATTTCGCACCTATTTCAGACTTTGATTTACTATTAAAAGCATACAATGCAGGTAAAGAAGCTGGCTTAAACTTACAAGTAGGTAATATCTTTACAGCGGATATGTTCTATTCTGATGAAAATCAAAACGAAAAATTAGCTCAATACGGCGTACTTGCTGTAGAAATGGAATCTGCTGCACTTTACACATTAGCTGCAAAACACGGCCGTAAAGCGCTTTCTATCCTAACAGTAAGTGACCACATTCTAACTGGTGAAGTAACATCAGCAGAAGAACGTCAAACTACATTCAACGATATGATCGTTGTAGCGTTAGAAGCAGCTATTCAAGACTAAGCGTAACAAGGGTTTGTAGCTTGGAAGAAATTTCAAAGTGCTCAAACAAATAAAAAGCTTAAAAAATACTCAATGAGTGACCGAAAATATCGGAGCTTGTTGGGTATTTTTTTATGTATAGTAAGTTGAATAATTCACTCGCTTGTTCCTTTTGTTCTTTGGCAACATAGCAAGCTTACAGAGCCATTCGAGCTTGTAAGAGTTGATAGATTTGGCTTGGGCTTGTTTCAAGGGACTATAGGAAGCTTACTTATTTAACAAAAAGGTAAAAATTTGAAAATCATGATTTACAACCTTTTCACCGAATCAATAATAAATGATATATGTTAGGGCTATCATTTATCATTCATTCCTGTTAAATGAAAGAAACATTGAATATTACCACTATCCCAAATATTGGGTTTGTGATAACATATATCTGAATCTGTTAATTTTAGAAAATATGAAAGGAAGTGTAATAATCATATATGAAAAAGATATTGAAACCATTGATTAGTGTTATTGCCATTGGTGCCCTCTCTCTATCTATAAATGTAGATAAAAATGTATTAGCTAATAATATTGCGAATACATGTGATTATGATTCGGCATCTAAAGGAAACCCTGATTTTTCCACAATGAACTGTTTGTTAACCGAAACAGCACTGATTTATGATGTTCCTCCTGAAATTGTGAAGGCAATAGCAGAAGGTGAAAGTGGAAATTGGCGTCATTTCGATGGGAATGGTGAAGCGATTGTGACAGCTGATAATGGGATTGGCATTATGCAAATTACAAATCAAGCCGGCTACAATCAAGATAGACTAAAAAGCGATATTGTCTATAATATTCAAGCTGGTGTAGAGACTCTAGATAAGATGTTTAAGCGGAAGGATTTACCTAGCATCAACGGTGGGGAAAGAGATGTACTGGAACATTGGTACTTCGCTATCATGGCTTACAACGGTACTAAGCCAGTAAATAGTCCAATTGTTCAAGCAACTGGTGAAAGAAATGCAAATGCTTATCAAGAAAGAATTCTCCGAATTATTGAGAAATTAGAATTAATAGACTTAGCAGAGCTGCCTTTTAAACGCGAACATTTTCAATATGCCTCTAACAGCAAGGAAAATATTAAATTTTCAGCGATGAACTATGATTTTGATTTACCATTAAACAAATCAAAGTATTTTTTTGAAACAAATCAAAAAGTTAGTGCAACAACAACTAATGTGAAATTTAGGTCAAGACCTACTACGGATAGTCCTTCTATAGGTACTTTACGTGAAGGCGAAATTGTTACCATTACGGGTCCTTTTGAATATGAAGAAGTATCAACGAAGAAAAACCATTTTGTTTGGTATCCTGTGAAAAGAAGTGACGGGACAAAGGGGTATATAGCATCAAGTTATTTAAACTACTCGACTTCAACACCAACACCAACAAAGGACTACTCAGCTTATGCTAAAAAGTTTGCAGACTTCAGCACTACAGCTTGGTGGAGAGATGATATGATTTGGGCAATCGACCGAGGTTTAATTACCGGTTACGGTAACGTATGGAACCCAAAAACAAAGAAATATGAAACACAGTTACAACCGAACACACAATTAACAGAAGCTCACTTCCTAACAATCTTCTTCCGTTACGCTAAAAAAGATGAATTAGCAAGTGTAAAAAACACATCGTCTTGGAACAAAAGTGGTTTATACAACATGGCGAAAAAGTACAAAATGCCTGTTCTAGCAAATGAAGAATCTACAGCTTCTAAAGGTCTAGCGGATAAAGGCATTAGCCGTGGTAAAATGGCACAACTGATGGCATCTTACCACCATGGGAAAACAGTAAGTCAAAACGAAGCTATTCAATTTTTCATGGATAATGGGATTACTACAGCTACATCAATCGGTGGCTATAACCCTGACCAAATTTTAACTCGTTCTCAAATATCAGCGTTTATTCAAAGATATGAATCATTCGTATCAAAGCAAAAATAATTGAACTTAGAAAACGGTTGCATTCATTGCAATCGTTTTTCTGATTTTACGGCTGATGCAATTCAATAGGAGCTAAGTTGAATTATCAGTTCACAGAGCAATTTATAGAGACTATGTAGCTTTTTGTTTAAGATAACGAAAGGTGATAATAGCCCGCCGTATCTAATTAGTTGGAATATAACCAACATTCTCTAGTAATTTCAATGTGGTATAATTTAAATCTGGAAGTTTTTCTAAGGGGAAATATTTTAAATCTTTACTCTCCTCATTTTGTTTAAGAATGCCTTTAACGGCAGTTGCTTTAAAAATTGCTGTCGCGTTATAAATTTCATCCCCATGTGGAAATTTGTAATATAACTCTTTCCCTGATGCTAATCCAACCAATTTCAATTCTTGAGCAATTAATCCTGTTTCCTCATACAACTCCTTTTGAGCAGTTTCTTCAAAACTATCTCCTATTTCCATTCCGCCGCCTGGAAGTCCCCAATCACCTGTATCTGAACGTAATTGCAATAGTATTTCATTCTTTTCGTTTAAAACAATGATTGCTGAACCTGGTGCAATAATAGGACTTGTTCCGACATATTGTCGTAAAGATTTAATATAATTCATGTTTCCTCCTGCGTTTAACCATATTTCTGTTCTTTTTATATGAAGAATTCTATCTGTAAAGAATCATAACATATCAAAGTAGGAGTTGGAATAAAAATGGTAAATGCGTATTGGGTAGATAGTTGTTACCAGCAATGGGTAATAAGCTAATTGAAGCTTAACGAGCCTGTTAGCGTTGATAGTTGATTAGAGAAATTAAACTGAAAGAACTTATTTATCTAGTTACTTTCAACCTGAAGAGGCATGGGTATTTTTAGTTGGGGTTATTTTGTTTATTATAGGAACAACTTTTAGTGGAATGCCTACGACTTTGACTAAATCCACGGTATCATAGATATCCTTTAGTATATGAAAAGGAAGGTTTTACAAACTTGAGATGCGATGATACTATATATTAGGCGATAATTCCAAGAGAAGATAATTCTTTCCTATAACTGTTGGAGATATTCTCTCTAGATATTTCGTTAATTAAAGAACGACAGAAGGTATAGTAAATAAGTGACAAATCTAATGTATGTATTTTGTTTAATAGTGTGGGGGCTTAATTTTATTGCAGTTAAAATTCAAGGAACGCCAGTAAGCTTAGAATTATCTTTGACTTATCGGCTAGTTATTACTGCATTTTTATTTATCGCCCTAGTATTGTTTATTAAGCCAAAAGGGATTCCTACAAGGAAAGATATACCCTTTATCATTGTGTTTGGTGTTTGTAACTTTGCTTTAAGTTATTTATGCCTATATTACGCAACAATATTAAGCTCAGCAGCAATTGTAACATTAATCTTTTCATTAAAAGTGATACTGACGCCGTTAGCTCTTCGTATTTTCTTAAAAGAGCAACTACATCCCCGTGTTTTATTAGGAGGCCTTCTGGGAGTGTTTGGTGTTTGTGTTCTCATTTATCCTTCTTTAAGTAATTTTTCTAGCACAGATGTTCTAAAAGGCATTATGGTTGCTCTTTTAGGTACAGTCCTTACAGCAATTGGTGATGTAAGTTCTGCAAGGAACGCCAGAGTAAAGATTGATCCTATTTATTCTAATGCAATTGGTTTTGCTGTAGGAAGTATTTTAATGTCAATAATTGTATTGTTACAGGGACAGAAAATCATAATTCCTACATCAACAACATACATATCTGCTTTATTGTACTTAACATTGATAGCATCTTTCCTAGCATGGCTATTTTATTTAAAGCTTGTTGAAAGAATAGGTGCTGCCAAAAGCGGGTACATGGTAGCTTTATTTCCGGTAATTGGAGGTATAGCCTCTGTACTAATTGGTGAATCACCACTTTCAATTTATTTGATAATAGGGTGTCTATCTAGCTGTATAGGTGCGGCTATAGCTTTAGGATTTAGAATTCCCCGTAGAATTAAACAAATGTGAATCAAGACAATGGGTACAAATTAAAACATATTACAGTTGACCGCTCAGAAATGGGTGGTTTTTTTGTGCACGTCCAGTTCCTTTCTGTTAGTTCTAAATGCCATGTATAAAATATGAAATAACCGACCAAAAATATCGGTTAATGGACGATAAAATAAACACAACATTTAGGGAAAAATTAACATTAAGTGGGAAATGTTTTGCGGATTGAGATATTATTAATTATAAGGAGAAACAAAAGATTTAGGGGGATAATATTGAAAAGGGCATTTAGTTTGCTATTTACAGTTCTTATATGCTGTAGTTTATTGTTTATGTGTAAAAGTGAAGTTAAAGCAACTTTTGTAGGTGTGATTGAAGAGGTGATAAATGATCGGGGAGCTTTTGTTTATGTAACTGAAGCTGAAAATGATGAGGTCTACGGAATTATTTATGTAAATCTAGCGGAGAATCCTGCCGAAACATTTAAGGTTGGTGATAAGGTAAAAATCGGTTATGATGGAACAGTCGAATATACAGCACCATTGGTAATTACTACACTTACTGTTGAATTAGTTGAGTAATATAATTGTAGCATCAGGGAAATACGGATTTATAATTATAAATAACAAAAAATGGACTACTCTGTAATGAGTAATCCATTTTTTTGTTATTAGCTCTCATTAACATTTGCAGACCGTAGCTTTAAAATTAATAGCGTAGTTACTTTTTTTCATAATCGAACATTACATTATCTTTTTTGTATAATCAAATAGAAGATCATTGAGTTGCATAGGCAGTTCTTTTTTTTTTATTGAACTCCCATGAAAGAACTTAATCATCTTTCATTTTCTGTGGTGTAGTGCTGTTTTTTGCGCTACATGGATGGCTAACGGGGCAGTTAAGTTGAAGAGTGTTGTTTAACTTATTGTTCAACAATCGGGCCAGATTGTTGAGGATGGCTTTTACCATTAGTGGGGAATCCTATCATAAGCAAAAAAATATAGTATTCCATAATTATTTTAAAAATAATAATCTATATTAAATATAAGAGGGGCCGGACAAAACAATTTAGCAACAGTAAAAAACGAACAATGGCAAGACACTCATATGGTGTTTTGCCATTGTTCGAGTTTTCTAAATATAGTGCTTAATTTATTTGAAAGTGATTCGGCTTTCGCAAAGAGCTCATTAGTTAAATCGCAGCCTCTTTGTGTTGCCAGTTATGGCAGGAATTTTGTACAAAACCTAAGTCTATTTAGATACGAAATTAATATGTCTTCTTGGGATTGAAATGACCAATGCCTTTTAATTCATAGTCAAAAAATTTAAGAATTAATTCATTTTCTAATTCAATACAGTAATATGGATTGATGTTGGGTTTTCCACCTTGCAGCTTATTTGCAAGTATAGGTGAGAAAAGCTGTAAATCGGTCAAGCTTAAATGTTTTGCCCCTTTAAAATGGGTAGTATATGCTCCTTCCAACTGTTTATTGTTGAGTTTGTTCGCTACATAAACAGGAACACTATCCAATTGTCTCCAAACATCGTCCGAATAAATGTTAAAAAGTGGGGTTGTGTAGGTTTTGCTGCTTGCTATAAAATTATCATCTGCTTTGTTATAAACAAGTTCACTAAAGAAAGGGGCATCGATATTTACTACTGCACTTACATCATCGCGCGTTCTGCCTAGCCACACACTTGCAGCACCTCCCATTGAGTGCCCAAACACACCAATTTTCTCTGTATTGATATGTTGAAAAATAGGGTCATTGTCACTTTTGACTTTTGTAAGTATTGTATCAATGACAAAATTCATATCGTCTGTTCGCAGTTTCATCCATTTTTGAATGAGATTGTACTCTTCTTCATTCGAATAAACACCCTTATTCTTATTTTCGAATTCCTTTCTAAAATCTGAATTGATCATAGTTACTATTCCATCCTCTGAACGAGTATAGAAGGAATGATAAGGGTGATCGATGGAAACGACTACATAGCCGTGGCTTGCAAGTTCCGTATAAGTAGAGCTATTGCTATCCTTAATGCCATATGCTCCATGTGAGAACACCAATAGTGGATATGTGCCATTTCCATTTTTAGGATACCAAAACCCTGCGTTCACAAATCTGTATTGCTCTTTATCCGTAAATTCTTCCATACGGTTTTTATCCGTATATGTGTAAGTAGCGGTAGCAACTTTATATTCACCAGTTACTTTTGGTGATTTATACTGCGGAAAAACAATTGCAGGTGCAAGGACGAATACTGTTACAACTATCATTACAATGGATTTCCACACAATTTTAGAAGTTTTATATTTTTTGTTTTCTTTGTTACGGATAAGAGAAACTGTCGCTTTTAACGCTAATAGGAGAAGCAGTGTACCAAGCATTACCCATTGTAAACCCCACACAATCACAGAGGAGAGTGTGAGTATGACAAATGTAATAAATGTAGAAATCCTAATATAATTCTTTATTTTTCTATGATTTTGCTTTGTGACGATACAGTAAACTGCAGATGCAATTTCGAAAATCAAAATGATAAATAATAATAATATCCCCATTTTTGTTACTCCTTTTCCAATGAATTTTTCTAAATTCATCATAATAAGCAGCTGAAAAGAAGTATATAGACAAACAGTAAGTTGCTTCTACAGGCAAATAAGATGCAAAAAAACGATAAACTATAAAGTTTACCGCGAAATAATCTGTTGCAGAAAAAAACTGCAGTATGATTTTCTTGACTACTAAATAACGTTTTTCTTAAATGTTTTTAGTTTTTCGTTAATTTTTTTGGCTTCTTTTATATCATTTTTCCATGACAACAGACGAATTATCATATAGATAACAGCAATTTGCAGTGCCATAGTAAGTACATCTAATCCGTTTTTCAGAATACCCAATATGACACCAAGGGTAATCAATAGGATCTCCAAGGTGAAAAAATGAATAACAGTTTTTATCCGCATTTTCTTTTCACTTATTTCATTAGGAGAATATAAAATAAATCCCGTGAGTGCACTCAAAAATGAAAATGCAATAATGATATAAATTGACTTTAAATCAAAGGCCATATCGGGATAATAAATTTGTCTTAAAATAGTAATAATAATTATTATAGATGCGAAGATCATCAAGAAATCCCTAATAATGTCTTGTACAAATTCAAAAAGTTTCATATATGTATCCCACCTTTTACAATCCCAGCATTATTTTTAGGACAGGCACATACTGCCTTGATATAACTGCACGTTCTCCATTATCAAGCACTGCCTCGAATCGACCACTAAAGGAAGGATGAACGGAAGAAATTTTAGCTATGTTTAGAATAGTTGATTTGGTGGCACGAAAACATCCCTTTTCTTTGCATATTTCCTCTAACTCATAAAGCTTATGTTTTACCTCAAAAACATTATCCTCGCAGTAAAGAAAAACTTTTCCGTCAACTGCCTCAAAATAATAGATATCTCTAAGATTAATACGATGAACTCTCTCATTTTGATATCCGAGTATTATGAGAGTTTCAGTTTTTAGTTTACTTACGATTTCATGTATTTCTTCGTCTACCTCATGACACTTTATGATGATTTCTTCTTCCAGTTCTCTACTTATTTCTTCTATTGAAATTTTCAAATTATCACCCTCGGAAATTTAAACTATTTTCAGGTTAGAAGTCCGTGAATTTACTAATATCATAAAGATTGGGAAATAACAACCTTCAAACCATTATAACACAATCAATTATAATTCTTATTTTCATTTTAATAAAACCTCATTTTGATATGTAATGGTAAACCGTATAAAAAATTAAATATAATAATCAGATTATGGAAATACCCTCATATTCAACAAAAGTTCTTTATTTAAATATTCGATTTACGAAATATCAAACATAAATCCAAAGTAGATTCTACACAGTTTGTAGATTAACTCTTTTTTTATGCTTTAACGGCAACTATCATTTAGAAAATAGCCTTTTTTTATTTACTCTACAAGTCCATTTACATTATAGAAAACATACATTGTAGAAAATACAAGCTCAAATGTAGAAAAATTAGTAGTAATGGTGATTGTTTTTTTGTTTGTAGGTGGGTAGTGGAGGCAATTTGACTAGCATATAGGCGTCTGCGTAGACTGTTAATCCTTTTATAGCATAACCTATATCGAAATCGAAAGGAGGAAAAGATATGCGATACGATTACGGACATGATAATTATGGAGGACAACATGGTGGGAGACATCCATATTACCCGGTTTCTCCAACTCATTATTATCCGACTCATCATTATCCAATGCATCATTACTACCCAATGCATTATTACCCAACACATACAACATATCCATCACATCATCACCACCCGCACCATCACCACCACCACTATCCGAACCCACGCTATTACTAATATGAATATAAAAAATAAACAACAATAAAGAATCTGTCGTTCATTTCCTTTAAAAAATTATTTTAGGTAGAAACAGATGGAATGTTTTAAGTGTAAAAAAGGTGACTAATTAAATTTACAGTATCCTGAAGTGAGACTATTGTTCATTAAGGTTTATATTTAGAAAGGGTCAGCGGAGGAAAGTGATCCTTAACTTATCATTTTTGGAGGCAAGAAAAACTTAGTTTTCCCTAAATGAGCATCAAGGCGAGGTATTGAGTGTAATTTAATAATAGCCTGAAGCTAGTGCCCGCGATACGTAAGGATAAAAAACGATAAATGTAAAGAATAAATTATTGTTGGCACTAGTGAAAATTTTGACTTACGTTGTGACTGGGTATTTATTGATTGAGGCCGGATCGTTTGGCAAATTTATACTCTAAAGTGCGGAGCTTTATCTCATCTTAAAAAGGTCACTCTGTGGAAGTGACCTTGAATGGATAGTGTCAATTTTACCCTGTTTATTAGTAACTTATGAAAGTAGCGCCTACAATAATTAAAAGAATGAACAGAACAACAATTAGAACAAAAGTTGAACCGTTATTGCCACCTCCATAGCTATAACCTCCGTAGCAACAATTGTTGTAATTGCCATAGTTTCCGAAGCATCCCATAAAGAATTCCTCCTTTCTACAACTATAATATGTACCTTTATAGAAAATAGTGGAGGTATTTATCCAACAAAAAGTCCTTTAGAATTAGAAACTCGAAAAAATTTAACAATAAAAAGGGCCACTATATGGAAGTGACCCTCAGTAACAATTCAAGGCGGTGTGTAAGCTAAATAATAGCTTAATTTATATTATGATGTGATAACTACTATTGTAGAGTTGATTGCCTTAGTAATGAATAAAAAATATAAAAAAGTGACTTAAAATATTGAGGACCAAGATAGCTTAATGCAATCTTGGTTATTTTGCGTTATGAATTACAAATTAAACCAACTTTAATCGTGGTTCTAAATTAAAAGTATAAAAATTTTACCTTGGTACATCATAAAAAAGTATTATGGATGTTTTGTTTCAAGTAACAGTAATCAGAATCAAAATAAAGTATTTAGAGAGGTAAAAAAATGGACATTATCCTTGCATTATTACCAGCTCTCTTTTGGGGAAGTATTGTATTATTTAATGTCAAGCTCGGTGGTGGACCATATAGTCAAGTACTTGGGACTACATTTGGTGCACTTATTTTCTCAATAGGTATTTATTTTTTTGTAAAGCCTGAGTTATCACCATTAGTGTTTGGAGTCGGAATTGTATCAGGTCTCTTTTGGGCCTTAGGACAAGTAAACCAATTGAAAAGTATTGATTTAATGGGTGTTTCCAAAACAATGCCCATTTCTACAGGGCTACAATTAGTATCGACGACTTTATTTGGAGTTATTGTATTCCATGAATGGTCGACAACAATGTCGGTTATATTAGGTGTTCTTGCACTTATAAGTATTATTATTGGTATCGTTCTCACATCGCTTCCAAATCCAGAAGAGAAAAAAGAAGAACACGGAAGCAATTTGAAAAAAGGTATTTTAATTTTACTTGTTTCAACTTTTGGATATTTAGTATATGTAGTGGTAATACGCTTATTTAATGTAAGTGGATGGTCTGCCTTGTTGCCTCAAGCAATCGGGATGGTAATAGGTGGAGTTTTATTAACATTTAAGCATAAACCATTTAACAAGTATGCGTTTCGAAATATTATCCCAGGTTTAATATGGGCAGCCGGAAATATGTTTTTATTTATATCTCAGCCACGTGTAGGGGTCGCAACAAGTTTCTCTCTTTCCCAAATGGGGATAGTCATCGCTACTCTAGGCGGAATTTTTATTTTAGGTGAGAAGAAAACAAAGAAGCAACTCATAGCAATTATCATCGGAATCGTGTTTATAGTTGCTGCTGGAATTATGTTAGGAATAGCAAAAAGATAAAAAGGAGGGACTTGTATGTATCCAGATTTAGAAGGAAAAGTTGTTGTGATTACAGGTGCTGCAACGGGATTAGGTAAAGCGATGGGTATTCGCTTCGCAGCAGAAAAAGCGAAAGTAGTTATTAATTACCGTTCAAATGAAGCGGATGTAAATGCTGTCGTTGAAGAAGTTAAAAAAGCCGGTGGGGAGGCCATTGCTGTAAAGGGCGATGTTACAGTTGAAGCGGATGTCATTAATCTCGTTCAAACAGCTGTAAAAGAGTTTGGAACTCTCGATGTCATGATTAATAATGCAGGAATAGAAAATCCAGTAGCTTCTCATGAAATGCCGTTAAGTGATTGGAATAGAGTCATCAATACAAATTTAACGGGTGCGTTTTTAGGAAGTCGAGAAGCGATTAAATACTTCGTAGAGAACGACATTAAAGGTACTGTAATCAATATGTCCAGTGTTCATGAAAAAATTCCTTGGCCTTTGTTCGTGCATTATGCCGCTAGTAAAGGGGGCATTAAATTAATGACCGAAACTTTAGCGTTAGAATATGCTCCAAAAGGAATTCGTGTCAATAACATCGGACCTGGAGCGATCAATACACCTATAAATGCAGAAAAATTTGCAGATCCAGCAAAACGTGCAGATGTAGAAAGCATGGTTCCGATGGGGTATATCGGAAAACCAGAGGAAATTGCTGCAGTCGCAGTATGGCTTGCTTCATCGCAGGCTAGTTATGTAACAGGGATTACCCTATTTGCAGATGGTGGAATGACTTTATATCCTGAATTCCAAGCTGGTCGCGGATAAGAAATAGTGATAGCTAATGACTAGGACTCATTTTATAATAATGGGTACCTGGTCTTTTTTTGTTTATTATTAACTTTAATGGGAGGTGCAGAAATGAATAATTCTTGGAATAAATTTATATATAAGATTGGTTCTCCGATTTACGATAAGTTCTTTAATTCTGGAATTTTTTTGATTGCTCGAAAACAAATATTTCAATCTATACCATTCAATAATCAACAAAGGATCCTGTTTGTAGGTGTTGGTACGGGAGCTGATTTAGAGTTAATAAATCACAATGACCTACATATAACGGCTATCGATTATTCACCTGATATGCTCGAAAAAGCAAGAAAGAAGTTTGAACATTCAACAATAACATTTTTAGAAATGGATGCTCAAAAGATGGAATTTGAAAATGAATCATTTGATTTTATCGTAGCTAGTTTAATCCTTTCGGTAGTTCCTGATGCAACTAAATGTTTTCAAGAGATGACAAGGGTTTTAAAGCCGGAAGGGAGGATAATAGTTTTTGATAAATTTGTCCCTAAAAACAAAAAACTGTCCTTATCTAAATCGTTGCTAAGACCCATTATTAGCTTATTAGGAACTGATATTGGGAGGAGCTTTGAAGAAATATTACCTGAAAATATAGTAGTTGAAGAAGATACACCTATAATGCTAAATGGAATGTATAGGAAAATAATAATTAGAAAGATAAATTGAAGATACTTTGAGGGACAAGTCTTTGATAAAATGTTCCTTTTTTTCTTTATCAAAAAACCTAAACCCTATGAATCATTCATCATATGTTAGTATTATTATCAATTGATTGAAATGAGGTAATGCGGTGATGAATTCTTCGTGCCATTGTGATTGTCACAATAATATACTTCGCTTAAATAAAGTATCTTCATGCCCTATTAGTCAAATTAGTTCAGTTCAACCTTCAGTTCCTAGCAATTTTACGACAGGTGCCATATGGAGAAATCCAGCTACAGAAACTATCGTTGTCACTCTTTTAAATAAATCAGATGTATCTCAAACAGTGACGGTATCGGTAATAGATTGGCAAAATTGTGCCCAAGAAGAGATGCCAAAAGAGGCCTTCTTATGTGGAGAATCTCAACCTTCGCTTTTTAATGGAACACCTAGTCCCCTTACTTTTACTATTCCAGCTAAAAAACTTCTTGTCGTTCATGCAACTCCGCAAAATGCCTGGCAACCCACTGATCCATGTTATGAGGTACTTGTTAAAAGCCCAGGTGATCCAGTCCTTCCAGGTGATCCAGTCGTTCCAAATAACCCTATTATCTTGAATACTTGGGGAATTAATGATATTGGGGTGCCTCAAGAAGGAAATACAGTGTTACATCAACAATTTCATCGAACTATTTTTTTATGAAAATAGGGAAGTGAACAACTTTATATTGAGCAACATAAACATGACCAGGTATTTATTAATCCTGGTCTTATTATTTTGAAAACTGATATGAAAAAGTTCTTTAAAAAGATGTTGTAAGAATTGGAATATCATACTATGTATTCTAACTTCTCTGTATAATAAGAGTAAGAATATTTCAATGTTCGTATACTCTGAAAATAAGGAGGATGTAATGATGACAATCGAGGTTTTTATCGCAACAGAGCGAGATTATTTTGCTGTGAATGAAATTGTAAAAGAAGGGCATGAAGAGCATGTAATGGAAGAACCAACGATTTTTAAAAGCGTGGAGTCTGTAATGCCCGAATCCTATTATAAAGAATTAATTGATAACGAAGAGAGTGACATTCTAATTGCGAAGGAAGATGAAATTGTAGTAGGTTTCGCAGTTATAAGTGTTGAAGCTTCTCCACCTTTTGAGTCGCTTGTTCAAAGGAAATATGCTTACATACACGATTTTGGTGTAAAAACGAACTTACAAAGAAAAGGAATAGGGAAAATATTATTTAATGCTTGTATATCTTGGGCTAAAGAAATGAAAGTTGACTCAGTCGAGTTAAATGTTTGGGAATTTAATATGAAAGCAATTGAATTTTATAAACAATTTAATATGAAAAGCGTAAGTAGAAAAATGAAATTAGATATTTAACTACTTTCAGATACTTATCTATTATCCTTCGAGCATCTTCAGATAAGGTATTTCCTTGCCATCAACAATTGCAATCTCGATTAGTGTATCGGTTTCATAGATTATAGTTCCAACGGGTAGTTTGTTAGATGTTCCGTTCTCAAAACCCTTAGCTTTATTGGTTTGTTTTGTTATTACAGCAATTTTCTCACCTATTGTGTAATCTAATTCTTTTACCCAATCTATGTTTTCAACATTAGAATATACAATGTCGTCCAGAACAAAGATGTCTGCTTTACCATCTTTAAGAAAATCCTTTGGCGTAGGATTGCCATTAGTTACACATCCTGATAAAACTAAAAGTGAGAGGCAAAGAAATAAGAGAAATTTTTCTTTCAAGCAAAATGATTTTTTCACTGTATTCCCCCTGATAATCAATTGTTCAATAAACTACTTACAATTTCTTACACTTATTTTATCAGAAAGTTTAATCATTAAAAGGATGTAATGAAAATTAATATATTGACTATAGACTTCCCGAAATTATATGGAAAAATTAAAAAAGGACTTCCGTATGAGAAATTTTCATACACGTAAGCCCTGGAGTGAAGCCAATTATAGCGTCAATAAGTTCATTCTTTAATATAACTTTTGGAATATTATGCAATACTACACACCGCTCCATACTAAAGTTCTCAATAAATAAAATAGTCCAAGGCCGGCAATTATCAAAAGAACAAATAATACAATTGCAAAGGCAAGACTCGTGCCCGATCCATAACTTGAATAACTCAAACAGTTTCCCTCCTTTATAAAATTTCTAGCAGTATTAGTTGTAGAAAGAAAAGGTTTTTATTTTATAAAAAGCAGCTGGAGCTTTACCCCATACCCTTATTGTTCTTTCGCTTTTTATATACACCTGAGCGCAATACGAAGAAGGGGAAAGGTGCTCAATTGTTATTACAAAGCATGGTTCACAAAATTTATCGTTTATTTACAAATGGTTAAAGCTACTAAAGGGATTTTCAAACTATACTTATGATCAAATCCTTTTTAACTTTATACTATGTAGTATAGAGCAAAGAAGTTAGGGCTAATTACCTCATTTGTTGGAATCATAGGCTATTTGGTAATGGGAAAACGCAGCATGAAGTAGCCACACACACATGCTATCACTCATGAACCAGCAATTACTTTAATGAAACAAATGGGGCACTTGATTTCAAAAATGCCAAGTGTATTATGCGCCAGTCAATCTGGACAATATTTTGCCATCGAATTTCTTGAATACATCTATTATTTTAAAAATTTCTAAAATAATAATGCAACTCTCACTCTTTTTATATAGAATCTAACCTATAACTTATATGGAAGTGGAGTGAAGAAGATGATTCCTATTTTAGAGACTGATCGATTAGTGTTAAGAGAACTTACTGAACATGACGCCCAAGATGTTTTAAATTGCTTTTCTAATGCTGATGTGTTGCGCCATTATGGTCAGAATCCATTAACAAGTATAGAGCAGGTTAAACAAATAATTAAAAATTTTTCAAAGAATTATGATGAAAAACGTGGTATTAAATGGGGAATTGCACTAAAAGGGCAAGAAGGTATTATTGGAACGATTGGTTTTCAAGAGTGGTCCACAGAGCATAAAAGAGCTGACATTAGCTATGCACTTTTTCCTGAGAGCTGGGGCAAAGGCTATGCCAAGGAGGCCGTTAACAGAGTGATATCATTTGGCTTTCAAGAGATGGAATTAATGCGTATTGGAGCTATTGTTTTTACTGAAAATGAAGCTTCAAACAAGCTATTAACAAAATTGGGCTTTGAAAAAGAAGGGATATTAAAAAATTATATGCACCAAAATGGTGTTCCGTTTGACACTAATATTTTTTCTTTAATAAAGAAAAAAACATCATGAGTGGCCAAAACCAAGACTGTTTAATTGCTGTCTTGGTTTTTATCGCTAAAACGATGATATAAAAGAGAAAGTGGATGAAAATATGAAGAATATAAAAAAGTATGGATTTGTAATATTTACATTTATCCTAAGCGCAATTGGATTTTTAATATTAATAAATGGTGTTGAAAATGGTGTGGATTCAGCAAATGAGTACTTAAGTACATCAATGGGTGGAAGTATGGATACAGATAGTTTTCTACTAATAATGAAAGGGTACATTTTATCGAATGTCATATTTGGTGGAATTCTGCTATTGGTTGGACTTTCATTTTTTTGTATGTCTATATATAAACTTTTAAAGGAAATGGATTTAGGGGACTAGTGAAAAGGATTTGAGTTTCTCTATATTTCAGATTGAGCAAGATCAAAGGCAACAGTATTTTTTGAATTAGTTGTATGGCTGGAATTCGATGGATTTTGCTTGATACATTTTGTCACGATATTCATAAACAATAACTATTTCACCGACAAAACTGGCAGGAGATATTTGTCCACTTACCCTTACAATAAGTTGATTGTCTTGTACTTCATAATGAATAGAACCTCCAAAGGCGATATTATTAAATAAGTTTTCAGGTTGTATTTCTAAAGGGGATATATCAATTTTATACACTTTGTCAGTCAATCTAATTTCAGCTGAATTAGTCGTTAAACTAGTTTTTACACTTTTGTAAATAATGGCAATGGGATTATCAACAAGAACGTCAATTAATCCATTAGTATGTCTATATACATGGACCTCTTCATCTAACACACCAGTACCATACCCCTTTGTTAAGATAATGATTAACTCTTTCTCCCCATCTTTATTGATGTCTTCGTAATATATTTGCGGGGCATATGCTGGGTTAGTAACGTTCATCCAATAAGGTCTAAAGTAAGATTCCCCTTTGAAGTCCAGTTTGAAATCTCGGAATAGGCTTCCTATTTTCTTTGCATACAAAGTTATTTTTTCATTGCTTAATTTTGAAACTATTTCATATTCTTCATTTTTTGCTTCTGCAACGCTAATAAAAACAACAAGAAAAAGTGTGAGAAGTAAAATAATGTGATTTTTCATATGCAACAACACCTCAATTTAGTGTTCCTTAATTAAGCCACACTATTCTTGGCTGTGAGATCTACGAATAAATACATAAAGTAGACATTCTTCTGCGCATTTTTTATTATCGAAATCATTGTACATAGAAAAAAGCAACGCTGACATTAATCTGCTAAAACTATATTAGTTATAGCAATAAAGATAAAAAACCTCACTGATATAAGTGACCCCGAATGAGGAAGAATTCGTATATAATAATTAACAAATATTAAAAGTATTCTAGTAGAGGTAGGAATAAAAATGGAAAAAGAGAAATTACCTAAAGTTGGCGTAGGAGCAGTTATCCTAGATAAGTCCAACAAGATTTTACTCGTTTTACGTAAAAAAGCACCTGAAGCTGGCTGTTGGAGCTTACCTGGTGGCAAGGTAGACTATATGGAAACAATAGAAAACGCAATTATACGAGAAATTAAGGAAGAGCTAGGTGTGGATATCGAAATAACTAAATTAGTATGTGTGACCAATCATATTATTCATTCAGAAGATATTCATTATGTTGCACCTACTTTCGCTGCTCATATTACGAATGGGGAAGTACAAAATAGAGAGCCGCATGCTTTAGAGGAAGTTAAGTGGTTCTCAATAGATGAAATACCAGAAAACATTACAATGACAACAGATTATGCTTTGAAACAGCTAAAGCTAGTGTAAAGGAAGTATCGATACAATAATCAACCGGAGTAGGCAAAATATTCTTTTCCCGTAATCTCTTTGGTTATTTTTCGAATGATTCCGTGAAATGATAAGCTTATATCTGATATCTTAGCAAAGTGAACGGTTCTTTCATCTAACATCACAAGAATCCCTTTAGCACATATGCAATTATGATATTGACTAATTAAAATCGGAATCTCCATGAATATCTGTATTAATAATAAAAGACTTTTATATTAATACAATGTAAAATTTGGATTTTAGTGAAAAAATTAGATTTAAAAGTAACGGTAACTCTGTTAGGATAATATATCGTAGGAGGTGTGTTTTGCCTAAGGAACTTGTGTTATAACAGAAAAACACAAACTACCTTTTGACAATTATTATTAATGCAAAAGAAAAAAATTGCTCTCATCATTAGCTTGTTTATTATATTACTAACAAGCTCACGAATTTTATGGCTGCATGTTTTTAATAATACAGATCAACCACATGCTGAAAAAGGTCAATTGGATTTAAGAAATTGGGATATAAATGCCGGTCATGCTGTTACACTTGATGGAGAGTGGGAATTTTATCCTTATAAATGGTTGATTAGTGAAGAACAGCATTTAGAATCCTCGAAGAATGCTAAATACATACAGGTTCCTAAAGGGTGGAGTTCATCTTTACAAGAGGGGGAGATAACACCTTATGGCTACGGTACTTATCGCTTAAAAATACTCGTTAATCCAGAAGACAATATAACTTACAGTATTCGAGTTCCGAGTGTTCGGAGTTCCTCAGAAATATATGTAAATGGTAGGCGGTTGGCAAAATCAGGACAAATAGGGGAAAATGCAGAAAAAACAGTTGCCAAGAATGTTCCGCATACTGTTTATTTTGAAGCGAACGGTCACAAAGAAATCGACATTATTGTTCAGGCTTCAAACTTTAAGGACCCTCGTAACGGTGGAATTGTTCGCTCCATTAAATTTGGAAAAGAAGATATATTAGCTCGTGAAACTCAATTGTCGATAAATATGCAACAACTAGTAGCAGTTGTTTTTTTACTACATGCTATCTATTCCATTATTTTATTTTTTGTTGGAAACATGGAAGAAAGAAGGTTACTTTACTTTTCACTGTTATCGATTAGCAGTATGATTGATTTCCTGTTAGGAAGCGAAGACAAAATATTATCTTATTGGTTTCCGATTAGTTACGACTGGGCCTTTAAAATAGTTCATCTTTCTATGGTTGGCGTTGGCTTTTCAATGCTTCAATGCATAAAACATTTGTTACCTCAACATGTGAGAAAATATATTCGTTTGTTTAGTATTTTCTGTGGTATCACATCATTGTTGACAATCGTGTTGTCTACTCGCTATATAGTAATCAATCAAGGCATTTACATTATGATTTTAGGAATACCGATAGTAATAACGATTCTAACAGTAATCCGAGAATCTATTAAAGAGATTAAAAGTAATATTTTTTTACTTTTTGCCATTTTAGCATTTGGTAATAATCTTATTTGGGATGGTCTACTTCTTATTTTTGGAATAAAAGTAATCATGTATCCATTTGATCTTGTCATAACGGTGGCTTGTTTGGCTATTTTATGGTTTAAAGGTTATGCTAAAGTCCATTCAGAAACGAAAGAACTTGCTATTAAGCTCCAAAAGACTGATAAGTTAAAGGATGAATTCCTTGCTAATACGTCTCATGAACTACGAAACCCACTTCATGGGATCCTTAACATTTCAAAAGCCGTTTTGGAAAGAGAAAATCATGTGCTCAGTGATAAAAGTGTCAAGGATATAGAAACAGTGCTGTCAGTAGGACGACGTATGACACTAATGTTGAATGATTTACTAGATGTTATGAGCTTAAAAGAAAATAACTCCAAACTAAAACTTCAAACTTTTTCGATTCATTCAATTGTATCGGGTGTATTAGATATGCTCTATGTTATGAGCGAAGGAAAGCAGATTCAGTTAGTTAATCAAATACCTGAAAATTTTCCAAAAGTAGTTGCTGATGAAAATAGGGTTATTCAAATTGTTTTCAACTTACTTCATAATGCAGTGAAATACACGAACGAAGGTGAAGTGAAAATTTCAGGTCATGTGAAAAACGGTATGGCAGAAATTGTAATTTCAGATACTGGTATTGGTATTGATGAGGAAACCATTCAACGTATATTTGAACCGTATGAGCAGGGTACCCTTAGTAAGGCAATGATTGAAGGCGG
>Ga0209025_1000605_pt1 | contig 64581 bp, 70 predicted proteins | sample AraplaMF_Col_mLB_FD_184256 | JGI IMG/M metagenome (GOLD analysis project Ga0209025, IMG submission 184256) | Arabidopsis root microbial communities from the University of North Carolina, USA - plate scrape MF_Col_mLB (SPAdes) (version 2) | ecosystem: Host-associated > Plants > Roots > Endosphere... | reverse complement strand
AAGATTTACCAATAGGAAACTATAGCCTAGTGGAAATAGAAGCGCCTAAAGGTTATGAATTATTGAAAGATAAAGTAGCTGTAAAAGTAGAAAAAGATAAAGTAATAGAAATGAAAATAGGAAATAAGAAATTGCCAGATCCGGGTGGGAAAATTGAAATTGAGAAAGTTGATGACAAGGATATCAATTTAAAACTAAAAGGTGCTGTATTTCAAGTGTTAAATAAAGAAGGGAAAGAAGTTGCTAGATTAACAACAGATGAAAAAGGAAAGGTGATTTCCAGGCAATTAGTACTAGGAAAATATACGATTAAAGAAATAAAAGCACCAAATGGATATATGTTACTTAGAGATCCAATAGAGGTAGAAATTACAGAGGCAGTAAGGACACAAAAAATAACAGTAAAAAATGCGAAGAATAATTGGATGATTCCTAATACTGGTGGCAGCGGTACAACAATTTTTTATGTGGTTGGTATTTTGGTAATGTTTGGTGTGTTATATTTCTCTAAGAAAAATCATGTGTAAATAGTTATGAAAACAGTATATATAATGAACTGTTTTCATAAAATTAGACAGATTTTGCATTAGACAATTTTAATGGCATGAATTCGGTATTGTACCGGGCTCATGCTACTGAATTTCCCCTTAATTCGTTTGTTGTGATAATAATCATTATATTTTTATGACGTTTAACAATTTATTTTTTCGCTAAAGTACCACATAACGGAATAATAGAAAAGTTACATTCGACTGAATGGTTTTATTTAATAAATCCAATTTGCTTCTTAGTTCATTCGGAAACAACTTTAAACTTTTCTTTCATATTAGAGGAGGGATATATGTTTCTTAATTTGTTGAAGCAGGAAAGGTTATAGTAAACATAGAATATATTAATAAATCAAAATGTTTACGGGGTGAAAATGATGGTAATAAAACAAGATGAAATTAAAGTAGTAGTTGGAGCTGGAGTGTTTAATAATAATCCAGGTTGGATTCAAACGCAAGAAGAAGAACTTAATTTACTAGACAATACCACTTGGGAAGAAAGATTTGAATACAATTCCATTTCAGCTATTTTAGCTGAGCACGTATGGGAACATCTTACGTTTGAAGAAGGTGTAAAAGCAGCTGAAATTTGTTATGAATTTTTAAAACCATCAGGTCATATTCGATGCGGCGTCCCTGATGCATTTTTTCCGGATGAAACATACCAAAATATAGTTCAAATAGGCGGACCTGGGCCGAAAGATCATCCTGCTGCAAGTCATAAAATAGTTCATAATTACAAAACATTAACGAAAATCTTTGAAACGGCTGGATTTGAGGTAGTTCTACTTGAGTATTGTGATGAAAATGGTCAATTTTATTACAACGACTGGGATGCGAATGACGGGGTTATTTTCCGTTCGAAAAGGTATGATTCTAGGAATCGAGGCGATAAACTTGGTTTTCCATCGTTAATTGTTGACGCAATTAAAAGATAAGTCATTCAAATAAAGTAGGTATTAGTTCATGAGTCGCAAATGCGGCTTTTTTATTTATAATAAATCAATTTTCAAAATGTCATCTACACATTAAATTAATATTTAGTTGCCATATAGATTTCTTTTATGTATAAATTCGTGTAAAATAAGAACATATATTCTGCGCGAGAGTGAGGGGAATAAATATGTTAGCTGAGATAGAGAAACAATCTAATGGGTATATTGTAAAATTTCAACGCCAATTTCCTTATACGATAGAGGAAGTTTGGTCTGTGTTAACTGAAAACAGTAAGCTTAAAAAATGGATGTCTAATTTGCAGATTGAAAACCTTAAAACAGGTGGAATGATAAAGTTCGATATGATGGATGGTTCATTTTTAAATATTGATATTTTAGAGTGTCAACTAAATGCAGTACTTGAATTCAAATGGGATAAAGATCGTGTCCGATTTGAAATACATAAAGCAGGAAATGGATCCCTATTACTTCTTAAAGAATTCATTCATGAATTAACAGATCATACACCGAAAGATATTGCTGGTTGGCATATTTGTTTAGAACTTTTTTCTTCCGTGTTAGAAGGAAAAGAGAAGGAATTTCCAAAAGATGAGTGGCAACAATGGTTTGGAAAATACAAGGTTAAGATTCATGAACTGAAAGGTTAATTACATAATAGGTAATATTAATTGTGTAATTATTATATTATAAAAATGTTTTTTAAAGAAAATAAGAATAGAGGTTAATATGAAAGTAAATCAATTAATTGCTAATAACATAAATAAATTAGATGCAACTATACCATTTAATAAATCGTTTGGAATTGCTGGTTTATCTGGATCGGGTAAAACAACTTTTTGCCAAACAATTGGTGAAGAGTCAAAAAAACGATTAGTTTCTTTATTACCAAAGGCTGAATATCAATATTTATTTCCTAACATTATGGAAACAAATTTTAGTGCTATTAAGATGGAAGAAATGCCATTAGTACTTTTTCTAGGAAAATCATCGATTTCGTCTAATCCGCGTTCAACGATTGGTACTCATACTGGTGTTTTTACAGCGGTTCGGGAAAAACTTGCTGAAGTATTTAATCTTTCTCCAGAGGTCTTTTCATTTAATAATCAACTAGGGTGGTGTACTGGTTGTAAAGGTCGTGGTACTACAAAAAATGTTGAGTGTAAAAAATGTAAGGGAAAACGTTATAGTGAAGAAATTGAACAATATGAAATTGATTTGTTCGCTAATCCGCATTCAATTTCAAATATTAATGATTTAAGTGTTGAATCTATTCTTTCACTAGCAAAAGAATTAAATATTAGTGAAGAAAAACAGCATATACTGCAAAATATTATTAATATGAACATTGGCTATTTAACATTAAATCGAATTATGGGTACGTTGTCAGGTGGAGAATTAACACGACTTTACTTAGCTGAATTCATGGCAGTAAGTGAAAATGCAGTAATTATTATTGATGAGATTTCTGTGGGGCTTGATCACGTAACATTATTACAAATATTAGAAGAGATCAAAAAATTAGGGTGCAAAAATCAAATTTGGCTCATTGATCATTCAGATACAGTACTGGATACAACTGATGAGCAATTATTCTTTGGACCTGGTAGTGGAAAATATGGCGGGAAAATTGTGAAAGAATCACCAAGGCCAAAGCCATTACTATCAGAACGAAATAACGAAATGCCAACAGAATATTATACATTCCATGAATTATATTGTCGAAATATCCAAATGACTAAGTTTCAGATTCCTAGAAATAGACTTGTAACTGTTACAGGGGAATCAGGATGTGGAAAATCTACACTTGTTAATGAATGTATCGCTAAAGATTTTCAAAAGCGATATCCAAAAGACAAACTTGTTATGGTAGGACAAGATCGCAATCAGTCAATTACAAGTCGATCAACCGTTGCTACTTTCCTTGATATTAAAAAGAAACTGACAAAGTATAGTGAAGAAATTGATGATATTTTTGAACGTTCAATTGAGGATATTATTGATGACCTTCCAAATGAAGATATCGCATATAAGCGCTTGAGTTTACTAATCAAATTAGGACTCGGCTATTTAACATTAGAAAGAAAAACACAAACATTATCAACAGGTGAGTTTCAATGTGTTCATTTAGTGTCGGAGTTATTTGCCAACACAAGAAACCCACATACTTTATTTATTTTTGATGAGCCTTCAAAAGGTTTATCACAAAATATTTTAAATCAATTTATAGATAGTGTCAGAGGGATTTTACAAGATGAATCAGTCTCAATCATAATGATTGAACATAATAGTTACATGCTAGAAAGTTCGGATTACATTGTTGATTTTGGGAAAAGACAGCTTGAATCTGTAGAACATCTTGATGTTATTAGTCATAATGATTATTATCGTCAAAAGAGTAGTGTGAAAAAGGCTGCGCAAATACATATTTCTTCAACGCTAAAGCGTAAAGAAGGAATTCACTATGTAAAAGAAAATCATAATAACTATTTTAAAAATGCTGAAAACGTTTATAAGGGTGGTATTTTAAAAAGTTTATCATCAATGGCCCGATTAATTTATGGCGAATATGAATCTGATACAATTGCACCAATAATTGCTATTGATCTTGAAAGACATTTGTATAGTCAATATAGTTTCTTATATGAGATTGGTGGATTAATTAATCAAATTATAGCTTCCCATCCAACCAATAAAGATACGAGAAGTTTTGATTTTTATTCACAGGATAATCACTGTCCATCTTGTTCAGGTCGCCTTAAGATTGAAATCTTTAATAAAGACATTACAATACAAGATAAAAATGTTCCATTTTGGGGTGGTTTATTCGATCCGGAAATCATGAAAGTATTGAAATTTTATCAATATGAAAAAATAGAATTTTTATTTGAAGAAATTAAAAATGAACTCGGTCATGATTTATCAAAGAGCTATAATGATATGTCAGAAGAGGAAAAACATACATTTTGGTACGGGTATTTTGAAAAATCATTTTATGATAAGAAAGGTAAGACACGTAGAACATGGGTAGGATTTAATACGATCATTGGTGGATATATTGTGATTTCTAAAGCAGCTATTAAAGAACAAATTAAGGAATCTAAAGAAATCGTGACATGTCCAATTTGTGAGGGGACGGTTTTAAATCATCATAAATCGCTTAAGTTTGGAAACTCAGATATTCGTGAAATAATTAATCAGCCTATGGATGAAGTGTTGAACACAGTTGGTAATTTACCGGCACTCGTTAAATTGAAGTCTATAATAGGTGGAGATATGAGATTGACGGAAGATGTTTCTTTATTGCCAAGAAAAGTGCAAGTTGCACTGAAAATGTTCGAATTAGAACAAGCAAGTTTTTCAAATTATGAAATAGTGTTACAAAATGTTTTACCATTCTGGGACGAAATTAAAGGGAATATAGAATCCATTAGCGCCAATAATCAAGTAACTATTTGTGATTTTTCTAATGTGTATGAAACAAGAGAAACCATTATAGATCAGTATTTCACAAATGGAAAATATAAAAAACTAACATATGTTTACGAAGCATTTGGTTACAAAAAATTAGTTACACAAATTAATAAAATTAAAAAAAGCAACCCATGTCCATTCTGTAACGGAAAGAAAGTTATAACTGAAGATAACCTACATGATGGCGTGTTTAAATTAACAATTCCATGTGTCACTTGTAATGCAAGTGGTATTAATGATGAAGGGCTTAAAGAAATTGTTGATGGCATAGATGTGCAAACATGGTTAACTGGAACAGTTAGTGATGTTGTGGATGAAAGTTTATTAACGGAGGCCGTTGCACAAATACCGATTTTTAATCGTATTCGTGAGTTGGATAAACGAGATATGATGGTGGTTTATGAATGTCTGGAGAAAAATAATTAAGTTGCACTACTTGTATTTAGTTGAACTGATCTGTTTTAAATTGATAATACGTGATTTTAATTATGTAAATATAATATATTTAATTGTTGTTTTAATCGTTAAAAGTAGTTGACTCTCACACGATGTCATTGTTTAAAATAAAGTTGAGATTCGAAGTAGACAGAATTTTTAGGAGGAAACCATGTTTAAAATTGGAGATTTTTCAAAATTATCTTCCATTAGTATACGTATGTTGAGACACTACGATAAAGTGGAGCTATTACAGCCAGTAAAAGTCGATGAGCAAAGTGGTTATCGATATTATTCAGCGGCTCAACTAAAGAAAGTAAATCAAATTCAAACGTTTAAAGATATGGGGTTTAATATCGCTACCATTAAAAAAATAATAGAATGCGATAATATGGATAGTATAAAGGAGCAATTTCTAAATCGTAGTACTCAAATTAAAGAAGACATGAATAACCTCCAAAAACAATTACGTCTCCTCGGAAACTCAATGAAAACGATGAGAGAGGATGTTGTTGAGATGAACTATCATGTTTCAATAAAAGAAATTCCAGAAAGAAATGTAGCTACTGTTAGAAAGGTTATTCCATCGTATAATTGTGAAGGCGATTTATGGAGTATATTAATGCAAGAAATTCATATGAAAAATATTAGTATGGCTCACCCGAGTTATAGTATCGCTGTCTTCCATGATCAAGAATACAAAGAAAATGATGTGGATATAGAAATACAGCTAAATATCTTAGGAAAGCATGAAAATACAAAAGATGTTCATTTTCAAAAAATAGAGCCAATCAAAGTAGCTTCTATAACAGTAAGCGGAAGTTATGAACAAATGACAAACGTAAATGAAGCAGCCGCAAAATGGATTGAGACGGAAGGTTACGAATTAGCAGGCCCAATGTTTAATATTTATCATGTGAGCCCAGCGATGGAAACGGATCCTAATAAGTGGGTTACAGAGGTTTGTTATCCAATCAACAAATAAGCAAAAAAAGGCATATTTTATGCCTTTTTTATTTTATTGTACTCAAAAGTGTATAGAAAAATGGTGTGTCTGTTGGATTCATTCACTATAAGTTTGAATGTGAGAATAAATGAGGTACTTAAAAATATTTTTCATCTAATTGAAATTGTGTTTTAAGTAAAGCCCTTAAGATAATATACAGGTGAATAAAATTAATTTAATGATATGTGTATCCTCCATCAGGAAATAATACACTACCCGTAGTAAACTCATTTTGCATTAAAAACAGGACAGTATGTGCAATTTCATCATTATGCCCAGGTCTTTTTACAAGAGAAAGAGACTTATAATCTTCATAAGCAGCTAGTCTTTTTTCGTTTTGTTCATTCTCTCTTTGTATCGTTCCAGGAGAAACAACATTAACTCTAATCGAAGCTAATTCAACAGCTAAAGCTTTTCCTAAACTTTCAATAGCACCATTACAAGCTCCATAAGCAGGAGCACCTTTAAGTGGCCTTTGGCTAAATGCACCAGACATTAACACGATAGATCCTGATTTTGAAAGAAAAGGAATGGCATATTTCACGGCATAATATTGAGGCCAAAACTTTCCGATAAAGCTACTTTCAGCAATTTCCTCTGTAGTGGTTATTGGTCCAAGTGTGTAAGAAGCCCCCGGTGTAAATAAATGATCAAATTTCCCGACATCTTTGAAAAAATTTTGTAATTGCTCTTTATTTTGATTATCCAATACATAAGTTTGAAGGTGATTGTTATTTATTAATTCTTGAGCAGCCTTTAGCTTTTCTTCCGAGCGTCCGGCAATAATAACATGTGCGCCTTGTTCAACTGCTTGTGTTGCTGTCGCTAATCCAATACCAGAACTTCCACCAATAATAACGATTTGTTTATCTTTTAATGTAGTAAAAGACATGATTAAGCCTCTCCCTTAATATAAAATTAAAAATAAATATGTGTTGCTTTTATTATTCGTTAAAAAATGGTTATTGAAAAGTAGGCACTTTACTTGTACTTAGTCGCAACTTTCGTACTAATGAAGTAGTGAACGGAGAAATAAACATGAAAAATGATTTATTATGATCTATGATGGGATGGGAGAGGTGAGAAGATGGATTTACAAGAACCTAAATTAAAAGGGGTAATAGCGACATTACAAATAATCGGTGGGAAATGGAAGCCATTGATTTTATTTATTTTGCTAACAGATGGAACGAAACGGTTTGGTGAATTAAAGAGATTAATACCCGATATATCTCAAGGAACATTAGCGAAGCAGCTTCGTGAATTAGAGCAAGATCAACTAATAAAACGTGAAATGTATCAAGAAATACCACCTAAAGTAGAATATAGTTTATCTGAGCATGGAAAAACGGTAAGCACGGTGTTGGATAGTATGTGTGGTTGGGGTAGAGGACATTTAGAATTCATCGATAAAAATAGACTATAAAATTATTATGTAAACTAAATGATTTTGCGGAAAGGTATTTTTTGATAATTTATATTTTATTATATATAATTAAACCATGTTATTATACATAGAATCTTCGAATTGAGATGGGGTAGATGAAATCCTATATTATTCGAAGTAACTAGTTGTTCGGGGCTGAAAAAATGCATACTAGATATAAAAGAAGCTTTACGAGAATATAAACTATGAGTCTATATCGAGGATCGTCAGTATTAAACATTTCATGCATTTTACAAAGGGGAAATAATAAAATGAACGAATTAGAATACAAAAACTTTTATGATAAAGTAGGAAGATTAAATGGGTGGGATTTCAGTAAGCTGAAATGTGAAACGGTAGGAGACACTTGGGACTTTTATGGCGAAGTGAAAGAAAGATGCAAACCATCAGACATGCTACTTGATGTAGGTACAGGTGGAGGAGAGAATGTACTTAACATAGCATCTTCAGCTAAATTGTTAATTGGAATAGATAATTCTAATGGCATGATTGAAACAGCACATTCCAACTTGAAAAAAGTAGGTGTACAAAATGTTGAGTTTCTCCAAATGGGTTCTGAAGCTTTAACGTTTCCGCATGCTTATTTTGATATTGCTTCTAGTTGTCATGCACCGTTTCTAGCATCTGAGTTAGCAAAAGTAATGAAAAAAGGTGCTTTTTTCTTAACACAACAAGTTTGTGAACATGATAAATTAAACCTTAAAGAAGCATTTGGCAGAGGACAATGCTTAGGTGAAAGAGATGGCACTTTAAAAGAAAAGTATATGAGTGAACTTATTAGTGCAGGATTTGAACTCGTGCAAGTACGTGAATATGATGTTACCGATTATTACAGTACACCTGAAGATCTCATTTTTTTATTAAAACATACGCCTATTATTCCTAATTTTGGAGAAGAGGAAGAGGATTTTACTATTTTACAAAAGTTCATCGACGCGAATAGTTCTGAAAAGGGGATTCGTACGAATTCAAAGAGGTTTATGATTATTGCTGTTAAATAATAATATACATTAGCGTAAAGGCAGATTTTCTTTTAAAGAAAATTTGCTTTTTTGTATAGAAAAAAGCAGGGTAAACTTGAAAAAAGTAGAAATAATCATAATGTAAATTTGAAAATTAAAATATGGAGGATAACTGTTTTGAAACGTTACTATATTAACAATGAAAAATTAAACGTACATATTACTGAGTGGGGAGAAAATGATAAACCCGTTATTTTTTATTTACATGGATTAGGTAGTACAAGTTTAAGTTTTATAGAAATCGCAGAAAAACTAAAGGAAGAGTATAGACTTATATCCATTGATGCACCTGGGCATGGTAAAACACCGCCATTTGAAAGAACAGAAGATTATGAGATGCAAAACTTAGCAAATTGGTTAAATGAAATAATAAATGAACTGAAAATTGAACATTTTTATTTTCTATCACATTCGTGGGGAAGTTTTGTAGCGCTATTTTATTTGTTACATAATCCAGAAAAGGTATTAGGGAGTATTCTCATTGATGGAGGGTACCAAACGAAAAGGCTTCAAGAAGAAACGTTGGAAGAAGAAATTGCTTATTATGAAAAGGACTTTGAAGAGTATGTATTTAATAGTTGGGATGATTTCTTTAAAAGTGAAAAAGAAGTGTATACAAGATGGTCTCCATTATTAGAACTTGCAGTTAAGGATCTTGGTATAGAAATAGATAATAAAGTATGTTGGCATGCGAGGGGTACAACAGCTGGTAATATCGTAAAGGGTATGCACAAGGATGAAATAATGGATATATATGAGGAGTTACCATCTAATATAATATTACTTCGTGCTACAGTACCAGAAATTTGGGATGAGTATAGAGGGAAGACAGCGAGTATTTTTAGTGAGAGAACAAAAGCGACAGTAAAACTAATCCCGAATTCTACCCATCTGTTACATTGGGATTATCCGGAGGTTATAGTGGAAGAAATAAGAAAACATTGGTAAAGTCCAATATAATTTAAAAAGGTTGATTCTTGTAATGTATTAGAATCAACCTTTTTGAAGTGGATGTAATAAAACGTATTGAGCAAGTTGTTTGCTTAAAGTGTTATTTTTTTGCCGGTGTATTTCCCATCGCGATAGAAATTCTATTCCAACTATTAATTTGATTAATAATCAAGACAAGGTCAATATATTGTTTTTCATCATAATGTTCACATACTCGTTTGTATAGGGAATCAGGAACTCTTTTAGTAGGAATAAGTATAATATGCTCAGCTAATTCAATTGCGATTTTTTCCTCCGCTGTATAAAAAGTACATTCACCCCAAGTACTTAAGCAATAAATTCTTTGTTCAGTCTCTCCCATTTTTCGTGCATCAGATGTATGTAAATCTATGCAGTAAGCACAGCCATTGATTTGAGAAACTCTAATTTTAATAAGTTCTCTAGTCGTTCGATTAATCGTGGATTGTTTTGTGTACTTTTCCATGTCCATCATAATTTTCATAGCATCAGGTGCAGCATCATAGTAAGAAATTCTTTGCGTCACAACACAACACTCCTTTTAGCTTAAAATATTATTCATTATATCTTGAAGTGGTCGTTCATACTAATTATTTGTACTAAAACGCAAACTGCTTAAAGCTTAGATTGTATTAGCTGAAATGTTAACGCAACAGTTCTAATACAAAAGTAGTAGTTTGTTAATTAAAGTTTCAATCTCCAGATGGATTTTTCCTGTTAGTTTTTGAAATACAATACTAATAGAAATAATGAATTTGGAGGTTTATTATAATGATTACACACATTTCAGATATTAAACTACAAACTGTTTCTATAGAAGGAGTAAAACAAGTATACAGAGATATATTATCTTTTCCGATAAAAAAAGAAACAGCATCATTTATTCAATTTGAAGTAACGCCATACACAACAATTAGTTTTCAGGAAGTGTATGAACCAATTGCACCTGCGCATTTCGCTTTTGAGATTCCATATTCAAAATTTCAAGAAACAGCAAACTGGCTTGAAGGATCTGGTTTACTCATTGTGAAATGGAAAGATGGTCATACAATTGACGAGGAGAGCGGTCGATTCAATTTATACTTTAAAGACGGTGATGGAAATCTTCTTGAAATTATCGCACATAGTTATATTAATGAAGAGGTATTAGTTTCACATTCACCGTTAAACGTTTTATACGTAAGGGAAATTGGTCTTCCTGTTAAAAGTGTACCTGTATTTACGGAGTGGTTGAAATCAAATCTAAATATGAAAACGATGGAAGATGGGGACATTTTTAACTTTGTTATAGGTGGCACTGCATACATTGTTGCAACTTGGTGGCAGCGAGCTTGGATTCCAATTGCTATGAAAGCTTTACCACCAAAAGTACATGTTTCTTTCGGAACACCAGATCAAGCATTTTTACAACGAATACAAAATAATTTGAAGAAAAATAGTGTTCCATATGAATGTAAACATAATGAAGTATTATTTATTGAGCAGGGATATACGTTTACTGTCTTGTATACACCAGAGTTCCGTTCTGATATTGCTAGTAAATTACACTTACCACTTTCTATTTAGTTATAGAGAGCGGTAAGTTTATATTGTTTTAAAGAATATAAAATCTAGTTATTATGTTGATGTAACATTTGAGCTATTCCTTGACCAAATGACCAGTTCTCAATTGATGTCTCATGTAAAGTAATGAAAACATCAGCACTAGAGATGTGTAATATAGTAGCCGTGGTAGTTGCTATAGCATTATACAAATCCTTTTTTTGATTCATTGTTCTTCCTGGTCCACACGTAATTGAAACATAAATCATATTATTAGATCGTTTTGTTGAATCCTCTAATAGATAAGAAGAATCATAAAACAGCTGATGGGATGCATAAGGTAAAAACATTTGGAAATAATCGTTTTCGGGGATATTAAAATGTTCCATTAATGAATGATGGATTTTGATACTTACATTTTTTAATAACTTATTATCGGATAATTCTTCAGGATGATAAACAGTAACAAATGGCATATTAGAGCACTTCCTTTCTTTTGAATTCATTTTACTTCCAATCATTTCATTTGTATAATTGAAAATATATTAACTTATTATCAATAAAATCGATAAAGATGGTGTGTCAAATGGAAATAAAAGAATTAATTACATTTAAAAAAATTATTGAAGAAGGAACGTTTTCACAAGCTGCTAAACAATTAAACTATGCCCAATCAACTGTAACAGCACATATAAAAAAGCTAGAGAATGAAATAGGTTTTCTATTATTTGAAAGAGGATGGGATGCGAGATTAACAGAAGAGGGAAAACTCTTTGCAGAGGAAGTAGAAAACTTATTAACACATTGGGAGTATTCCAAATCTCAAGCACAACGTATTAGTAATGAAGAGAGAGGGAGTTTAAGGATTGGTCTATTAGAATCTTTTGCTAAAAGGTTAATTCCAATAATATTAAAGTTTTTAAACGATGAAAAACCATATATACATTGTGATTTTGTAGTGGGAAATACTGCACTTTTAGCAGAGATGATTAAACAAAATAAGGTCGATTTTGCGGTGTGTGGACATAATAATAGTTCGAATATAAAATTCACTCCAATAAGTGATGAACAAATTGAATTTATAGTAAACCATCCGAATCATCCTTTACTACAAAAAGATTTTGTTGAAGTATTTGATATTATAGATTACCCCATAATTGTAGGTGAAAATAGTTGTTTTTCATATCAATCTGTAAGTTCTTTATTAGCGGAAAATAATTTGTCTTTTAAGAGAGTATACAATTGTAGTGCTTTGAACCTTATTCCACAAATGCTCTTTGAGAATGCTATAGGAATTATACCAAAAGGTACAATTTTGAATGAAGAAGTACTATCTTTTAAGATTAAGGGTTTTAATTCTAACATTCCGATTGGTATATTAATATCTACTAAAAATAAAAATTATTTAAGTCAAACGAAACAAAAAATTATGAACATCATTAAAGTAGCCATATAATTATGCAGAAAATAATTATATGGCTATTTTTAATACGTATTTTTCATTTATTATTTCAAAGGTTTTATAATGACAGGATTTATATGAGTAGAAGGATTCCCTAACATTACAGTGAATTTAAAATAAAGGTGTAGTAATAATACTATATAGTTTAAGGAGGAGAAGATTTGAATTTAGGTGAGTTGATAGCCAAAGGAAATACAGCGAAGATATATCTTCATGAAAATAAAGTTATTAAATTATTTGAGGAATACCTTCCAAACACAGAGTCTACAAATGAAGCAAAAAAACAAAAATATGCTTATTCATGCGGACTACCAGTTCCGAACGTATTTGAAGTGACAAAGATACAAAATAGACAGGTAATTATTATGGAATATGTAAAAGGAGAAAATATTGGCGAACTCCTGCTTAATAATCTAAATAAGGCAAAACATTACATCAATATTTGTGTTAATGAACAAAAAAAGATTCATGCTATACGTGTGAATATAGATGAAATGGAACCAATGAGAGAAAGGTTAGAGCGTCAAATTAAATCTGTTCATAAATTGGATGAAAACAAAAAGAAAAATATTTTACAAAAATTAGATTCAATTGTATTTGATTCTAGGCTATGTCATGGAGATTTTCATCCGTTTAATTTGATTTTGAGTAACGATAACGTAAAAATTATAGACTGGATAGATGCAAGTTCAGGTGATATCCGTGCAGATGTATTTCGTACATACTTATTGTACGCTCAGGTCTCAGTAGAATTAGCTGAAATGTATTTACATTTGTATTGTAGAAATACTGGCCTATCAAGAGATGAGATTTTTCAATGGGCTCCAATTATTATTACAGCTAGATTTGCTGAGAAGATATCTCCGCATAACGCAGTTTATTTAAATGGAGTGTTAGATCAGTATGTATAATTAAAAAATAAATAAAATCCAGTAAGTAATTATCCTTATATAGGATGTGGTTTAACTATTGTAGCTAAACCACATTTGCTTTACATTTTGATTAATGAATCTTTATTTTCAAGTTTCATTCTATAAAGATTCATTATCCGTACTTGATTCTCAGTTAATTCTTCTTTATTCCAATACATGTGCATTAAACTATATTCAAATATCTCTTTTAATTTGATAAACAACGGAAGCTTGTCTATCATTTCTTTAGGTAGTTCTCTTTCTTCTTGATACCCGTCAAGTATCGCTTTTGTAATAGAATTCTCATAGTCAACAATATTCCCATTTCCAGCAAATGAATATTCTATTGCACTATAAATTGGAACTGCTAAATCGAATATGTAAAAGTGTTTTTCACAGTCTTGAAAATCAATCATGGATAAGTTTGAATCGCTATCAACTAAAATGTTTTCTAACCATAAATCTCCATGGATCAGGCCGTAGTTCGTAGATGTTTTTGGTAGGTTCTTAATGGAAGATAAAACATCGCATGCAATTTCTCTAATAATAGTCTCTTCATTAGGGATATATTTAAGGAAATTATATTCTTCATTTTCATACCAAGCGTTAATATGTTTAACTCGTTCAATACTTTCAAAGTCTTGAGATATCAGATGTAATTTGCCAATTTCTTGACCCAATTGTTTAAATACATCGGGATTCCATTCACTTCTTGGTAAGTGAATGCCAGGAGCAGCTTTATAAACTACAGCAAATACCTCCTTGTCTAATGTTAAATTTTCTACTAAATTCCCCTGTAAAGAAGGTATGATTGGTGGAACACCTAATCCAGTTTGATATAAAAAGTTTGTATATTTAACTTCTTCTAACTGTTCTTCATATGTTTTATAGTTTGTAATTCTAATGAAGTAATTCCCTTGTACTGTATTACATTGATACATTTCGTTTGTTATGGGTTTAATGTTAATAAAATGTAATGGATAACGTTCGTTTACTAATGTGAGTATTTCTTTTTCTAATTCCTTCATTTTGAATTCCTCTCTATATTTAAATTTTTTCAACCTAAAAACTAAAAGTTCCTTAATTTACAAAATTCGTGTTTTATTTTATGAAATCCTTTAAAAAGATATATCCTGTAATTTACGTGTTAATAATTAGTAGGGTAGGAACACTCCACAATGATTAAAGTTAAATTGAAAAGTGAATAGAATATATGACAAAATAAGATAGCTGAAAAAATATAAAACAAAGTATTTAAGGATTTTAGAGAATGGTTCGTGTTATAAACCACAAGAAACATCAAAAAAAAGAAACGTATCCCTCTTATAATTTTTAGTGGGGAGTGAAGTAAATGAATGAGTATATACAGCAAATGATTGATTGGATTGAGAAGAATTTGAGGAAGGGATTCTCATTGGAAAAATTATCGCATTACATGGGATATTCCCCTTATTATTGTTCTTTCAAATTTCATCAAGCAACAGGTGTCAGCATTAGGCATTATGTTCTTCTTAGAAGATTGTATTTATCTACGGAGGAATTGACGAACGGTAGAAAGATAATAGATATCGCAATGGATTACGATTACTCTTCGCAAGAGGCTTATGGTAGAGCTTTTAAAACTGTTTTTGGTATAACCCCAAAAGATTTCCAACTTAACAAGATGCCAGTTCAATCATTTGTTAAACTCAATATAAATAAAGAAGAGGAGTTTAAAATGAATATTTCTAGAAAAATAGAGGTTGAGCAGTTACGAAATAGGAAATGTGAACTGTTCGATAAAGACGTACTAAATATATTAAATGGCCAATTTATGTATGAAGAATTTAAAAACGAAAAATTAATGGGAGAGTCTGATTATGCCCCATTTAATGAAGCAATGTGTGTAAATGCTACTAGTACACAAGTTTTCGATGAAGAATTCATTGAAGTAAGAGCAAGGGGGCATAATAGTTCAGTAGAGAATTATATAAAAAAGGTTATAGATCCATTAGAAAAGTTTTTTAAGAATAATTATGAATGTATTGTTTTATGGTTTGGTGAAGATATGTTTTGCCAAATGAACCTAGTAACAATACTTTCTTATCTTGAGCAGTCAGGCTATGAGGGGAGAGTGATTTTAAATAGCTTTAGGGAAGATGAATTCAAAGTCAGTCAAACTGAACTTAAGTTAGGTAACTATTGTTCTGTATACAAAGAGGTATTGGTAAACCATAGAAAACCATCTGTGGATTTACTCCCAGTGATGTATCAGGCTATAAAGTTATATTTAGAAATGTTAAAAGAAGATAATGCTGTAACAAAATTCATCTACAAAAATAAAGAATTATCAAACCAAGAATTATTAATAAAGTTGTTCCATCTTTTTCACGCAATCGGATATGGAGATTCTCAGTACATAGAACTTATTAATAAAATAAAGAAGAAAGCTGCACCTAAAATATAGGTGCAGCTTTCTATTTATATACGTTCAAGTGAATCTAACTCTGCTTCTACAAATGTCATTAATTCTTTAATAGTTTCACCAGAGAAATCAAAACGAATACCAGCTGCTTCATACACTTCTTTTATAGATTTTGAGCTTCCTAGTGATAATGCCTTCCTATAATTATTTAGTGCTTGTTTAGGATTTTTTTTATATTGTTTATACATTTGCAGTGCACCAAGTTGTGCGATTGCATATTCAATATAATAGAATGGTACTTCAAAAATATGAAGTACTGGCAACCAACTCGTTGCTATCCAGTTTTCGTAACCATCAATATGTATGACGCTAGACTGATAATGTTTTTGAAGTTGTAAGTATTTTTCATTTCTTTCCTCAGTAGTATGATTAGGGTTTTCATACAGCCAGTGTTGGAACTGATCTACGATAAGCATAACAGGTAAATATGAAATAACATCTTTAAAGTAGTTGATTTTTGCTTGTTTTAAATCTTCTTTGTCTGTATAGAAAGTATCCCAATAGTCTATTGTGAATACTTCCATTGTCATACTAGCTAGTTCAGCCGTTTCAGCGGGAATTTCTATATACTGTCGTAATTCTAATGGTTTTACGTACTCGTTATGAATGCTATGACCCATTTCATGTATGAAAGTAATAATATCATCTTGTGTATAGTTTAGGTTCATAAAAATAAAAGATAATTGAGAAGCAGGTAAGTACTCACAAAAACCACCAGCTGCTTTTCCTTTACGACTTCCTAAATCTAAGCAATCATGAGTATACATTTGGTTTAATAAAGCTGAAAATTCAACATCTAGTTTATTGAAGATATAAGTGCATTTTTCAATTAAATCTTTTTCATTTGCAATTGGTTTAAGCACTTTTTGATCAGGTGCTACAGCTGTTACATCCCATGGGCGAAGCGTATCTACTTGTAGTTTCTCTTTTTTCTCTTGTAATATTTTATCTTTAAGTGGTACAACGTACTCTCGTATTGATTCGGCTAGTTCATAGCAATCTTTCGCTGTATAATCAAAACGCTCATATTTTTTAAACATATAATCACGATAATTCTTTACTTGAATGTTTTTTGCTTTTTGGTGGCGAATGTTAATTAATGTATTTAAGATGCTTTGGAGTTCTTTTTCAACAGATAAAAACTGTTCAGAAATAATTGTTTTTGCTTTTTTACGGATGTCACGATTCGGATTTTGTAAATAGGATTGTAATTCCGTTATCGTTTTTTCTTCGCCGTCCCAATTTCCACTTAGTCCTCCTGTAATTTCAAAGTACTCTGTTACTAATTGGTCTTCTTTAATTTCTAATTCGATATTTTCCTCGCAAAATAAAGTTTGAGCATTTTTTATTTTTACATCTAATAAACCATATACTTTAGAATCTAATTCCATTCGAAATGGTGACTGTAAGTATTTATTATTAAATAAATTTTGATAACGTTTTAAAAGTGGCTTTACAAATTGTTGATCATGTTCAAAAGTATCTTTTATTTCTTTATTATCTGTATTACTTTGAAAGGCGATATAGTGTAATCGTAATTGTTCTTCGATTTCCCAAATTAATGTAGATTGTTCTTTTAACCAGTGTTCAAGGTCTAGTTTTGAAGAAATCTTTTTATTTATTAAAGTTGAAAGAGCTTGTTCCAATTCAAGTATATTACTAATATCAATCGTATTTACGTGCAGCATTATATATCCCTCACTTTTTATTTACTTAAGGAAGTATTCTTTTTCTTTATTACAATCCCTTTTTTTCCTAAAAAGTTTGTGCCCACTACTCCAAGAACAATCAGAATTGTGCCGATGATATGGTAGTATGCGATTTGTTCATGTAAGAATGCAACTCCTGCGATAATGGTAATAAGTGTAGATAAATTGCTGAAAACACTTATTTTAGCTGCTTCAATATAAGATAATGAATAGTTTAATAACAATGCGGTCAGTAAAGAAGATAGTAATCCTAAATATAAAATGGAAATAAGAAATGTTCCATTCATAAATGGCTTAAAGAATATAGTTAATGTACCTTTGTTTATATGGCTAGTGATAGCAATTACATTAAAACTAATAAAACCAATCGCTGTCATTGTGTAAGTTAGATCCATTAGCCTGAAATTCTTTGTCATTTTTCGAGCTAATACATTATAGCAAGCAGATGATAATGCCGATAACAAAATAAGAATAACACCGATGAGACTAGTTTCATGTGCCTCTAAACCATTCATGATAAATATATAAATAACACCGATGACAGAAACGAGAACAGAGGTTTTTTGCCATATATTCGTATATTCTTTTAAAAAATAGGAAGCTAATATCATCGTAAATATAGGAATTGCCGCTTGGATAATTCCAGCTTCAGATGAACTTGTATACACTAAGCCAAACGCTTGGAAAGCAAAAAATAGTGCTGGATAAAATATTGCAATTGGTAAAAGGGCAAGTATGTTTTTAAATGATATATTTAACTTTACAAAACCGAAAATAACGGGAATGCTTGCAGCTACGAAAGCAATTGTAAAACGATGAGCAAGAGTATCGAGGGGACTCGTAACTGTTAGTGCTAATTTCACAAACATAAAGGAGAATCCAATAATAAATGAATAGAGTAATGCTGATAAATATGCCTTTGTTGTATGTTTCATAATTTCACCTCATAGTAGTTGATTTCATACTGGCCAGTATACGTACATAGTAATCTTTCTGATCTAGTGCTACAATGTGAACAAATACAAACTGTACCGGTACAAATTAAATGTTGAGGTGGTAATGATGTATAAGTATTTACATGTTTTAAACGACTTAGAAAGTATGATTCAAAATGGAGAGGTAAAAGAAGGGGGAAAATTACCGTCTATTCGGGCTTTAGTTACGCAATATGAATGTAATAAGGCGACAGTTATACGTGCACTTCATGAATTAGAAAAGCGTCATATTATTTATTCCGTCCCTCAAAGTGGATACTACGTTGTTAAGAAATCCGGGAGTATCATAGAAACTAACGAGATAATTGATTTTGCTTCCTCAGCACCAGATCCAGATGTGTTTCCGTATTTAGATTTTCAACATTGTATTAATAAGGCCATTGATACATATAAAAACGACTTGTTCATATATGGAACGCCGAAAGGTTTACCAATTCTAATTCCAGTTATTCAAAAACAGCTGACAAACTATCAAGTTTTCACAAAAGAAGAAAATATTTTTATAACGTCAGGTGTGCAGCAAGCGCTTGCTATATTAACATCAATACCATTTCCGAATGAAAATGAAACGATATTAATTGAACAGCCAACCTATCATCTATATATTGAATATCTAGAAATAAATAAAATTCCTGTAATCGGTATTAAACGTACGAATGAAGGTATCGACTTAAATGAATTGGAACGTATATTTCGAACAGAAAAAATAAAATTCTTTTATACGATACCGAGATATCATCATCCGCTTGGAACTTCTTATTCTAAAGATGAGAAAGAAAAAATAGTGCTATTGGCTAAGAAGTATAATGTATTTATAGTAGAAGATGATTATTTAGCAGATTTAGAAACTGATTCAAAAGCAGATCCGTTATATAGCTTGGATAATTGTAATCATGTCATATATTTGAAAAGTTACTCGAAGATTATATTTCCTGGTTTACGAGTCGGTGTGGCGGTTATTCCACCAGCTATTGCAAATGCTTTTCATAAATATAAAAAGATTTTAGATATCGATAGTCCAATGATATCCCAAGCTGCATTAGAAATTTATATAAAGAGTGGCATGTTCGAACGCCATAAAAATAAAATTAAATCTTCCTATTACGATAGATCAAAAAAACTAGCAGAAATATTAGAGAAAGTGCAAAATGAAAACCCACTTTTATTTACATATAAAAAGCATAGTACGATAGGAATTCATACTTGTTTAGAAATACATAAAACAAGTATTTCGGAAATGTTTTTTGAGAAATTGAGTGACATTCAAATAAATATTGATTCTATTGATAAAAATTACGTCAAAGGTTTTCCTAAAGAGAGATTGTTAAAGTTAAACGTATCGAATGTAAAAGAAGATAAGATTGAAGAAGGAATTCGCAAAGTAATCGAGGAAGTAAAGCAATCGGCACGTCTAGATTTTCAATTTAAAAAAGAATAATACGAATAAGGAGGTTTATTGTGAGAGGGAAAATAATAACCTTGTTTGTATGTATTGCTATAGGTATTGGAGCAATGGTAGTTATTAAATATTATATAGATGATGATCAGTGCATAGCAGTTGCAAAATATTCAAGAGGTATTATCGTAGATCAAAATAACGAACCTATATCTAATGTGAAAATTTATGAAGATTCTATTGAAAGTGAGGAACGTAGTATTTCAAATGCACAAGGTGAATTTGAGATACCACATGGTGTTTGTGGTGAAATTGCGTTACAAGTGGTTACTCCAGATGGCGGAATTTATACGAGAAAATATGATAGTGAACATATACCAAAAGTAATAAAGATGGAGTATAAAAAGTAAGAAGAATCATTTTAAACCAATGCAAGGTGAATATGTTAAATCAAAATTGATAATTTTTTAGAGCACTCAATAGCTAAGTGCTCTTTTTGTGTATGACATAAGTGTATTGTATGGAAAAATATAACAATAAATGATATCCTTAAAATATAGCTTTTATTTTGAATAGGAGGGCGATGGAGTCTATGGCGGTACGTATAGTCGATGATTTACAGCAATTATCTTTGCTCCTTATGTTTTTAAGTACATTTATATTTTACAGATATTTAAAAAAGATTAAACGAGAGAGAAAATTGAGTTGTTTCGAATGGACAATGTATTTTGTCACTCAATTTGCGACATTAATTTGGGCAATTACTTATTTTATTAAACACTTAGCAGAATCGTAAATTCTAATCATTCAATCTAGCTTACTGTTATCTATTAGGTGTATAAATATAGTCTGTATCTAAATCGATGACAACATCGCTTATGACGTCTTCCTGTAATAATTTTGGAATTTTTTCGTATTGATATCGTACACAAAATAAGCTTAGAAGGTCCTCATTAGATATCTCTTCATTTTTTATATTTAAATACATTGTTATTAATTCGTTAATAGAACAGTTATGGCCAATAACATACTCATTTATTCCATATCCATCAAATTCAATTATCATGTTATCACTGCTGGGTGCTAGCCAACGTTTTAGCTTAAAATTTGGATAAAACATCCACATGAAATATATTATACTTCACTCACACAATGTTTTGAAGAATTGAGATCAGGGGTAATTAAACAAAAGTATATGTTTCATATGAATAACGAAAAAATAGAGAAAATATTTGTCACAAACCTCACATCTGTTTCGTCACATTTATGATTACTAAATGAGGAGGAACATATATGAAAATATTTGTAGCAGGTGCAACAGGTGTTATAGGACGTTCTTTATTACCTATGTTAATAAAAGAGGGGCATACGGTATTTGCAATGATTCGTAATGAATTACAAGTAGAAGCAATGAAGAAAATTGGTGCTATACCAGTAATAGCCGATGTGTTTAATCGACAGGCTGTATTTTCTGTATTGGAAGAAACAACTCCCGATGTAGTTATACATCAATTAACGTCATTGTCTACATGGAATTTTGAGGATAATGCAAAAATTAGAACAAAAGGCACTCGTAACCTTGTCGATGCCGCAAAAAATGTAGGGGTAAAGAAAATAATCGCTCAAAGTATTTCATGGGCGTATGAAGCAGGGGATACATTTGCGACAGAAAAAGATTCACTACATATTACTGCTCCTATGCCTCGGCAAATCACTGTTAATGGCATATTAAAATTAGAATCAGCTGTTTCTGAGTTACCAGAATCGATTATTCTTCGTTACGGTACACTATACGGACCGGGAACATGGTATGCGGAAAACGGCTTAGTTGCAAATCAAGTTCGTAATAATGAAATGATTGCAACAGATGGGATAAGCTCTTTTATACATGTCGAAGATGCCGCTAGAGCAACTATGTTAGCTCTTAATTGGCCTCCAGGAATCGTAAATATTGTAGATGATTCCCCAGCAACTAGTAAAGAATGGTTACCAATATACGCAGCTGCAATTGGGGCACCGGCTCCTAAAGCTCAAGCTGGGAAAAATAGTTGGGAAAGAGGAGCCTCAAATTATAAGGCACGTAAAGAGTATGGATGGACACCTTTATTTCCATTATGGTCTGAAGGATTTAAAAATTTGATAAGTATGTAAAATAATCCTTTAATGGGAATGCTAATAACATTCACCGTTAAAGGATTGGGCTATTATGAATATAATTTGGGAAAGTATTATTTTAACCCTTACTGGAATTATTGTTTTAAAAATGACAGGTAGTACATCTGTTAGCCAAATGACGAGAGCTGAAATAATTATAGTTGTATCAATTGGACGTATTATTGTAGAACCTGTATTAAGTAGGAAAGTAGTTCCATCTATCTTTGCCGCTATCATATTTTCGGGCATACTACTTATCATTCATTTCTTTGAATTGAAATCAAGGAAGGTGGAGCAATTCCTAAATGGAAGTAGCATTGTAATTGTTGAAAACGGAAAGATTGTAAAAGCAAATTTGATACGGGCAAAAATGTCAGAACAACAACTTTATATGCAATTAAGAGAAAAAGGGATTCATGATGTAAAGCGTTTACAGCAAGTTACAGCGGAACCGAATGGGCGTATTGGCTATCAATTAATAAAACAAGCACAACCAATAACTTTAGAAATGTTAGAAAAAGTATTAGATCAGTACAATATAAAAAGATAATTTTTCATGAGAAACAGCCAATACTACAATAAAAATATTGGCTGTTTTTTTATTTTCTATAAACGTAAGGATTAATAAAATAGGGGAGATTTTTAACCAATCTTTATAATAGATATAAGCTTATTATTATGCTATATTCAATGGGCTACGATGACTAAGGTAAGTCGTATGAATAGAAGAAAAAACTATATACCAACAATACAAAAAATTTACCTTTACTTTGATACTAAAAATGGATTGAAAATAAGGAGATAGATACATAATGGAATTTTGGGAATCAAGTTTTATTGAAAAACAAACGATGTGGGGATTTGAACCTACAGAATCTGCAATTATGACGAAAGATTTTTTTCTTGAAAAGAACGTTAAGGATATATTAGTTCCGGGTATTGGATATGGAAGAAATGCAAAGGTTTTTATTGATAATAGGATAAATGTAACAGGTATTGAAATTTCAAAAACAGCCATCGATTTAGCAAAGCAAAACGGACTAGAAAATATTAGTATGTATCACGGTTCAGTAAATGATATGCCTTTTGATAACAATCTTTATGATGGGATATTTAGTCATGCACTTCTTCATTTGTTGAATAAGCATGAGCGTGAGAAATTTATTAAAGATTGTTATAATCAGTTAAAACCAGGCGGATATATGGTTTTTACAACGGTTTCTAAAAAAGCGCCAATGTACGGAAAAGGGAAACAGTTGGACCAAGATTATTTTGAGATAATGGAAGGTGTAAAAATGTTCTTCTATGATTCTGAATCTATAAAACATGATTTTAATGAATATGGACTAGTACAAGTTTCGGAAATTGACGAACCAAATAAGAACATGGAAAATAAGCCTTCAATCAATTTTTTAATGATAAAATGTAAGAAAGAACAATAAATAAAGAATTGTAAGCATTACTAACAATCTCTATATGTTGAATATGAACCAATAAAGAGGACGAGCATATATTATAAATACCTCTTAACTTTCGTTAATAGGATATCTCAAAATCCCCGAAAAGAGCACTTGCGGAAACGAGTGCTCTTTTATTTATGTGATAATAGATTTTTATGGGTATTCTATTTGGAATTTTAAACCATAAATATAGAATGTAATGTTAAACTTAATGTAGCACTTGTTGAAATTAATAGTTGTGCTGTAATAGAGAATAAAGTACTTGAATGGAGTGTTATTGAATGCAAACAAGAAAAGCTTATTTATATGTATTTCATACGATGTCAGATTGGGAGTACGGACATTTAATTGCCGAACTGAATACAGGAAGATATTTCAAAAAAGGTTTAGCGCCTTTAAAAGTAATTACAGTAGGAGTAAATAAAGAAACGGTTATTTCAATGGGAGGCTTGAATATAAAGCCAGATATTTCCCTAGATGAATGTGTGTTTGAGAGTAACGATCTATTAATTTTACCTGGAGGAAATACTTGGAGTGAAAATATACATAAACCTATTTTGCAAAAAGTTGATGAAGCTTTAAAGATGGGCGTAATTGTTGCTGCGATTTGCGGTGCAACTATAGGGCTTGCAAATTACGAATTCTTAGATGATAGAAAGCATACAAGTAATAGTTTAGATTATATGAAAATGGTTTGCCCGAATTATAATGGAGAAAATTTGTATGAAATGGGACCTGTAGCATCTGACCAAAATCTCATTACTGCATCTGGAGTAGCCCCTCTGGAGTTCGCAATGGAAGTACTGAAAAAATTGGATGTACTTGCGCCGGATACACTTCATTCATGGTATAACTTACATAAGACTCATGAACCTGATTATTTCTTCCAGTTAATGAATTCTCTTAATAATTGAGTAGTTTTATAGTATCTCGAATAGGAACCATGCTTTAGATAGACAACGTCAAAGCATGTTTTTTTTGTTTTATTTCATGAATATTTAAATATACAAATCTCGTATAATAAAAATGAATTCGAGAGAAATATTCTTCTCTTTTTATACGATTATTGCTGAACGACAAAAGTAATAGTATTTGTTTTTAATTGAATCTTTCTTTCATTTCGAACTATATCATATGCTAATTCTTTTATTTCAAGTTTTATTTCTTTCCATCCAGTATAAATGCTTTTTAATAGATGTATCATTTCTTCGGTAGGGAGATTAATTTCAATTAAAGCATCTAATGTTTGATTCGTTTTCTTGTCTATTTCTCGTATGTTCGAGTTGATAATTAAACAATTGATACCATCATTCTTTATGCCTTTTTTCGTAGATTGGAGCACGTTTTTAAAATCTTCTTCTGATTTAACATGCTCTAAACTTGATACTGCAACGATATAGTCATAAGTGTTAGGAGGAATATAGTAGTTTTCAATTACTATTTGTTCCGTTTTTATTACTTCAAATACACCATGTACTTTGCTATAAACTTGTAACTTTGTTAAAGCAGAATGAAGTAAATCAACACAAGTAACAGTGCCGCTACAATTTTTTATTTTTTGTGCAATTGGAATACTATTTCTTCCAACGCCAGATCCGAGGTCAAGTACTTGCAAGTTGTTTTGTCCTTCGAAATAGTCCATCATGTCCATAACTGTTTTAACTGGTTTGTAAAGCCAAGATCCAGTCTCAAATAGTTTATATTGTTCATAACAAAGGTCATGATATTTCTTTTCTTCTTGTCTTATGTAATCGATACGATTCATATTGTTTCAGCTCCAATATGTTCACTGCAAAATGAATAGGTAGGACAGCCTTTTATATTCGTTTGAATTCGAAAGATACCACCAGCATGTGGGTACTTTTTTAATTCTTCATCCGTCATTCTTGTTCTGGCTGTCGTAACATATAAGTCAGTTGAATTATGGCCTCCAAATGTACACGACGTTACATATAATGCAGGAATTGGAACACTTAATATTTGTTCTCCAGTCAAAGAATTCCATCTAGTAATCTTCGAACCACCCCAATGTGCAATCCATAAGCAACCTTCTTCATCGATTGTCATCCCATCAGGTAAACCATCATTTTCAGGAAAAAGGATAACATCAGTTGGATTACTAATTTCTCCAGTACGTATATCATAATGAAAACGAACTACTTTTTTAGTAGGTGTATCAATAAAATAAAGGTATGTATGATCAGGTGACCAAGCGATTCCATTTGATGTATTTACATATGAAACTTTTTTCTCAACGCTCAAATTATTATATAAACAATATAAGGAACCTGCAGCATTTATTCCATTTAAATCAGTAGTACCCGCCCAGAAGCGACCAGCTGGATCACATTTCCCATCATTAAAACGATTTTCTACTAAATGTGGTTCAGGATCATAAATATGTGTCAGTTTTTCTGTTTTCAGGTTAAGAGAGTAAAATCCGTTTTCCGTTGCTAAAAGTACTACATCCTCTACATATGGAACAACACAGCCGATTTGCTGATTAAGGGCAATTACCCGGTTTGTATTGTTAGTGGGATTATAGATGCATAATGTTTTCTCCATAATATCAACCCAATATAAAAGTTGCTTTTTTTCATTCCAACATGGTCCTTCAGCTAAAGTTGCTTTAGCATCTAAAACTAATTCTATATTACTAAACAAGATGTTCACCTCGCATTATAAGATATTTATATAATTCGATAAAAATAGAGGTAAACCTTTTAGCGAGAGAATCTTAAGATTTGCAATGTAGAAAACAGACCTTTTCATATTAAAAAAGTGTATAAACACAGAGAGGAAAATGCATATGATGTTTTATGAGGTTGTTTGCTTTTCTTGTAAAAATATATTCCGAGTATATGAAGGTAGTGAACAATATAAGCGGTTTAAAGAGAAATCGAAAGGGATATATTGTTGTGATGAATGTAGCCACAAGATTCAATTAGAAGCGATAAAACATTTTTTCAGATAATTATATGTAATGTATTACCGTTCAGAAAAATTTGACAATAAACGTGTAATAAATTATCATATGTAAAAATCAACATTTAAAATGGCATGGAAGAGAAGAGTAGTTAAGAAAGAATACGTACAGAGAGCTCTGGTAGCTGAGAAAGAGCGGTATACATCTTAATGAAAAAAGACTTGGAGCTGCGCAAGGAACTAATTTATTTAGGGATGGTGCGACGGGTTCTCCCGTTATAGAGATAGGGTATAAGCATATTTTGCCGTACCTGAAAAGGTTAATATGGTGACGTATTAACAAACTGAGGTGGTACCGCGAAGCTAATAACTCTCGTCCTCAAGATGAATAATCTTGGGGGTGGGAGTTTTTTTGTTGTATAAAACTGAAAATGTGAAAACAAAAAATAATTGAGGTGAGTGACATATGCATTGGGCGTATGAAGTAGCACATGAATTAATTAGAAAACATCCAAATAAAGAAACTTTTGTTTGTGCATCTGGAATTAGTCCATCTGGTTCTGTTCACATTGGAAACTTCCGTGAAATAGTAACGACTTATTTTGTTGTAAGAGCTCTGCAAAATTTAGGGAAAAAGACTCGTTTTATCTTTTCATGGGATGATTATGACAGGTTTAGAAAAGTTCCTAAAAATATTGATCCATCTTTTGCAAGATACATTGGTATGCCGTACTGTGATATCCCTGATCCGCATGGGTGTCATAACTCATATGCAGAGCATTTTGAAAAAGAGTTTGAGAAATCGCTTCAAGCATTTGGGATTGAAGTGGAATTCATATATCAACATGCTGAATATAGAAGCGGAAGGTATAATGGCAATATATTAGAGGCTTTGCATAAAAGAAAAGAAATATATGATATTTTAATGCGTTTTAAAACAGGAGTTCACTTTGAAGAAGATAGAGAAAACTTTTATCCAGTTACGTTATATTGCGAGAGGTGCGGGAAAGATGCAACAACGATTACACAATTTGATGAAGTATTAGAAACAGTACGGTATGCATGTGAATGCGGAAATGAAAATGAATTATCGGTAGTAAATACAAATAAAATGAAACTGAATTGGAAAATTGATTGGCCGATGAGATGGATGATAGAGGATGTTATTTTTGAACCAGGCGGAAGAGATCATTCATCGGAAACAGGTAGTTACAATGTATCAAAAGAAATTGTAAGGGAAATATTCAATCGTGAAGCGCCTTATTACGTTGCTTATGATTTCATTGGTCTTAAAGGTAATCATGAAAAAATGTCTAGTTCTTCAGGAAATAGCATTACACCTAGCGACTTATTAAACGTGTATGTACCAGAAGTAATTCTTTTTATGTTTGCAAAATATAGGCCAGGCGCAGTTTTTCATATTGGCCTTGATGAAGATGTGATCCGAAATTATACAGAGTATGAACGATTGAAAGATAGTTATGAAAATGAAGCACTAAAAAATGAAGATTTATTTGATGCAATTAAACTTTCTAGAGTTGATAACCGATTTAATGAATATCCAAAGTTTAATCAAGTTGCAAGTACTTTACCACTATTAAATTTTGATTCCTCTATTTTACAAAATATATTAGAGAAAATAGATAGGAGTTATGCATTACCTGAAATGATTGCGATAAGTAATCGTGCAGAGTATTGGATAAGAAATTTTCAATCTGAAAAATTGATTACGGTAAATAAAGAGAAGAATACGGAGTTTTATAACACATTAGAAGATAGACAGAAAAACTGGGTGGAAGAAGTTTGTAAAACACTTCGTTCTAATAAAGAATATTCTAATTTAATGGAGCAACTGTATACGATTTGTCATCATGAAAATAAAAAAATAATGAAAGGAAATCAAAAGCTATTATTCACCATTATATATAGGCTCGTTATGAATCAATCAAGTGGCCCACGTATACCGTTATTAATACATGTGGTAGGCATCAAAAAAATCATCACTTTATTAGATTTCTAATATATAGCTAAAAGCAACGCAAGTACTCAAAGATCTAAGTGCTTGCGTTGTAAATTTTACTACCGTGTATACAGTTTTGGACATTCATCACCACTTGGCTCATAAAAACAATGGCTTTTAAATTGCCCTACAAACGGCTGATTATACCATTCAGGTGGGCAAGCTCCAACTGGACGGAAATACCAAAGAGCCCATCGTGCTGGCCAGCGCCATTCACCTTGTAAAACCTTTCTTGCAATTTCTTTTTCTGACTCACGAGCGCGTTGATAAAAATATCCATATTGTACCGCTTCAAATCCACCGGGGCTTTGATATACAGCATCACGAACGGTACGGAGTTGTTTGAAATCTAAGCAATCGCAAAATACACGATTCACAACAACGCAGCCAACAAGCTGTTCACCTTGTCGGCCTTCTCCTTCAGCTTCAGCACGAATTAAACGAGCTAGTAAATCAACATCGCTTTCGTTATATGGAATAAGGGGCATAGTGATACCACCTTTCTGTTATAGTAAAGAGTGTATGTTATAAAATAAGCTACGTGCTTTTTTACATAAAAATAATATTTGATTTTAATAGGAGTTTGTATAAAAAAAGTTAATTAGTAATAGTAGATAAATAGAAAAGGGGAGAGGTATTATGTATCGAATTCATAAAGATGACATTATTTACGCAATGTCACCAGAAAATAAGCCGTGTATGGAAGTGGAAATTGGGAGCCGTCTTGTATTTGAAACATATGATTGCTTTGAAAACCAAATTGATTCTGAAGATGTTGTGTTCCAAGAATTAGATTGGAACCGAATTAATCCAGCGACTGGGCCTGTATATATTACAGGTGCAGAACCGGATGATATATTGGCCGTAACGATTGAAAAGATTAAAATTGCAGAGCAGGGTGTTTTAACTACAGGTGCGAACCTCGGTGTAATGGGTGAAGTGCTAAATGAAAATACAGTGAAAATCGTCCCAATACATAATAAACATGTTTTGTTTTCAAATGAACTGCAAATTCCGATTAATCCAATGATCGGTGTGATTGGTACTGCGCCGAAAGAGGAGAGTATTTCCTGTGGAACACCGCATGACCATGGCGGAAATATGGACTGTAAAGAGATAAAAGAAGGGACAACATTGTTATTACCTGTAAATGTTCCTGGTGCTCTATTAGCATTAGGCGATTTACATGCAGCGATGGGTGATGGTGAAATTGGTGTTAGTGGAGTAGAGGTTGCTGGTGAGGTGACGGTAACAGTTCAGATTATAAAAGGAAAGAAATGGCCACTACCAATGGCTATCCAAAAAGAAAAAGTAATGACGATTGCTTCAGAGAAATTGTTAGACGATGCAGCGAATCGTGCTGTACATAATATGGTGACATTTTTACATGAGGAATTAGAAATGTCTAAAGCAGATGCAACTCTTTTATTATCAGCAGCGGGTAATTTAAAAGTTTGCCAAGTAGTGGATCCACTAAAAACGACGCGGATGGAACTAGGAATGGAATATGCGGAAAAGCTAGGTTTTAATTGGAGTAAATTTAATATTAAATAAGAATACTAGAAGAAGGATGCTGTTTTTTAAAAGTATCCTTTTTTAATTTACGGATGAAATAAAAAGAGGTAGTATTTACTTTGTATAAGTATATTTGAGATTGTGAATTAAAAGGAGTTTAAGAATGGTCAAAATTATGATTGTTGAAGATGATATGAAAATTGCGGAGCTATTATCAACTTATGTTGCGAAATACGGTTACCAAGGAATTGTAATATCGGATTTTCAAAATGTGTTAGACATATTTTTAGAAGAACAACCAGAGTTAGTTTTATTAGATATTAATTTACCAAGCTTTGACGGTTACTATTGGTGTCGTCAAATTCGCGGAGTTTCCACATGTCCAATTTTATTTATCTCGGCCCGTGAAGGTACGATGGATCAGGTTATGGCGTTAGAAAATGGTGGCGATGATTTTATTCCGAAGCCTTTTCATTATGAAGTTGTAATGGCAAAAATTCGTAGCCATTTAAGACGTGCTTACGGTGATTATGCACCGAAACTAGAAGAAAGAATGGTTGAGCAACAAGGACTTAGTTTATATCCCGAAAGGCTTGTATTGAAGTTGCGGAATCAAGAGATTGATATAACGAGAAACGAAGCCATTTTATTAGAAATGTTAATGAAAAATTATCCGCGTGTTGTGAGTAGAGAAGTGTTACTTAATAAGTTATGGGATAGTGAATCTTACGTTGATGATAATACATTAAGTGTAAATACAACACGTGTGCGTAAAAAGTTAAAAACATTACATATTGAGGATGCGATTGAAACAATTCGTAGTGTTGGATATAGGTTGCATATTACTTGGGAAAATGGTGTGGAAAAATGATAAGGCTGTTTATACGTGACCATATACCACTTATTTGTTTTACAGTGCTCCAACTACTAGCCATATTCCTCGTATATTGGTTTGATGGACATAATCATATTACAACAGCATTATATGCAATGTTTTTAGGTGCTTTTTTTATGGTAAGCTACTTAATATTTCGTTATTTTACACATCGTTCTTTTTATGAGCGTTTAGCAAATCCATTGCAATCTTTGGATGAATCCGTTCAAAAATCTGATTTTGCAGTTGTATCTACTGCTCTCCAAGATTTGCTTGATGCACAATATCGTCATTATCAAAATCAACTGCAATTACAAGAAAGAAAAAATAATGATCATTTAACCTTTATGAATCAGTGGATTCATCAAATGAAAACACCTCTATCTGTAATAGAATTAATTACACAGGATGAAGTGGATTCGCGTTTTGAAAGTATTAATGAGGAAACAGATCGCTTGAAAAAGGGATTAGAGATGGCATTATATGTCGCGCGTTTAGAAGCATTTACACAAGATTTTTATGTAGAAAGAGTCCAACTACATAAAGTAGTAAATGATTCCGTGCATGAACATAAACGCTTCTTTATCCGGAATTTTGTATATCCAGAGCTTGAAATTGATAAAGGTATTACTGTAGAAAGTGATGCGAAATGGTTGCAATTTTTAATAGGACAAATTATATCGAATGCGATTAAATACTCATCAGGTAGTAGAGAAAAGATTAAAGTGAAAGCATGTAAGGAATGTAATACTGTTGTACTTGAAATAGCCGATAGTGGCGTCGGGATACCGAAGCAAGATTTACCAAGAGTATTTAAACCGTTCTTTACAGGAGAAAATGGTAGAGATTTTAAAGAATCAACTGGAATGGGGTTATATCTTGTATATGAAATTACGAAACAATTAGGGCATCGTGTAGAAATTCATTCAGAAGTTGGTAAAGGTACCATTGTACAAATAACATTTTTTAATGTGTAAAAAAGTGATCTAGGCTAAAGAACTTTGGAGTTAAGTTTTTTAGCCTTATTTTATAGCGAGTAAATGAAATGATAATAAATACGACTGTTAAATTAGAAGGATTTAATAATAAGTTAATTGATAGATAATTTTTTGTAAGAAACAAGCTACCCCTTTGAAAGAGCTAGCTTTATGAATTGTAATTAAGCAAACAAACTTAATAATTTATATCCAATTAAACCTAAAATAATGATAGGAATCACCACTAAAAAAGAAGAAATTCGATTAGCATTAGAGCGTTCCAATACAATAATCAAGATAATTCCGACTATCACTTCGGTATATCCAACAGGTAACATGTGACTGTAGTCTTCAAAATTTAAAAGAATGTGAAGCCCATCCGTTACAAAAACTCCACTTATAAGTGCGCTTCCGAATTTATGAAGAGGATTTGTAGTATCTTTCCATAGAAAACCTGCAATTCCGAAGATAGTTCCTCCTATACATGCACATACAATCCATACAGATATAAAATAAATAGAGTGAGCTACATTTTTAATAATTATTGCATAACCATAATAGCCTAAAACCATACCTAGCAGCGCAAGTATACCGGAAAGCATAGCTGTACGCTTAGAATAACTAAGACTAGCCACAAAAAAGGATGGAACTAACCAAACACTTCCTAGGTTAGCTAATGAATTCCAATTTCCTGGAAGTATACCTTGACCCAATTTAGTTAGTATACCAACAATAATCCCTACTATAATCGGGATGAGAAAAATCTTTAAAAACATATTTGATTTTGTGATTTTTAATGTCTTGTCCATAAATTCAATCCTTACTTTCATATTTTCTGCAAACTTATAATAGCTTATTAAGGGGGAATAATCAATAAAATTTTATTGAAAAACAATAAAATTTTATTGAATAATAAATGATACTTTGTTTTTACAATTAGGTGAATACAATATCAAAAACTAGTTACTCAACTAAAATGGTAAATGAAATAATATATGCAAGTAATAAAATTGCTGAAAACATATAATTCAACTTATCATAAGATGCTCTTGAGGATAACATTCACTCTTATACTTGTAATTTAGAATTTTTAATGATTTTCATCTCGTATTTACAATGAAATGATTTATGATAAAAAAGAAAAGGGATTGATATATTTTCCTCCTGTTTTTTATTTACGATTTATTAGAAGGAGGGCTTCTTTGCTAGTTGTTAATAATAGGGGGGATTGCAATAGATATTCGGAAAATGAGATATTTTATAACAGTGGCAGAAGAATTAAACTTTAGTCGTGCAGCAGAGCGTCTTATGATGGCACAACCGCCTTTAAGCCAAGAGATTCGTAAATTAGAAGATGAATTAGGGGTTCAACTTTTTTACCGGACAAAGAGAATGGTTGAGCTTACCGATGCCGGGAAAATATTTTTAGAAGGTGCGCGACAAACGCTGCTTCAAGTAGATAGAACGATTAAAGAAACACAGCTTGCGGATGAAGGAAAGATAGGACATTTAATAATTGGGTTTGTCGATTCTACAGAAACCGTTATAAATGTATTAAAAAAATTTCGGGAACGGTTTCCTAAAATTAAGCTCATATTACGCGAAATGACAACAGATCAACAAATAAAAGCACTCTATGAAAAACAAATTCATATTGGATTTATTCGTTCCAAGCAGAATAATGAAATTTTAACTTCCGAAGTTTGTTCTGTAGAATATTTAAAATTGGTTTTGCATGAAGAGCACCCTTTCGTTATGTTACGTAACATTCCAATTAAATCATTAGTGGATGAACCATTTATTTTATTTCCACGTCATTTTGGTACAAACTTTTATGATGTAATTATTAGTTACTTTTGGGAACATGGAGTAAGTTTAAATATTGTTCAAGAAGCGATTCAAATGCAAACGATTGTGAATTTAGTTGCAGCAGGAATGGGGATTTCTGTCGTTCCATCATCAATGGAAAGTTATAAAAAACCGGGAGTTACATATAAAGAAATTCAAGAAAATACCCCAAAAATAAATTTATATGCTGGATGGAGACTAGATGAACAGTCCGTTGTGTTAGAGAACTTTTTAATAGTTGTTAGAGAGGTTTATACAACTTCACAATGTGAATGTAAAAGATAATAACCCATCTGTATAGGATGGGCAGTGTAGATTTGAAAAGGAAAGCTTCTTTATAGGTAGAACAAAAAGGTGTTTTAACCTGTTTTGCTCGGATCATACTCAATGAAATCTTTTAGTACACCATCGATTTGATCAATAATTTCAGGTTGTAATTTAACGCTAGAAGCAATTACGTTTTCTCTTATTTGCTCTGGATTTGATGCACCAATAATTGCAGAGGAAACAGCTGGATTTTGTAATACCCAAGCAACTGCAAGTTGAGGTAAGGTAAGATTAGTTTCTTGCGCGATGGGATTAAGTTTCTGAATTGCATTGAGTACATCATCGCTCATCCAGCGTTGCACGAGTTTTTGGAAAAATGGTTTACCAGCATCAGAGTTAGCACGTGATTGATTCGGCAATGGTTTACCAGGTTGATATTTTCCTGTGAGAATACCTTGTGCAAGGGGAGACCAAACAACTTGACCAAGTCCCTCACGTTGACATGTTGGTATTACATCAGTTTCAATAACTCGCCACAACATCGAATATTGAGGTTGGCTAGCGATAAGTGGAATGTTCAATTCTCGTGCAAGTGCTGCACCACGGGTAATTTGTTCTGATGTCCACTCACTTACGCCTAAGTAAAGGACTTTACCTTGTCTTACAAGATCAGCAAAAGCTAACATCGTTTCTTCAAGGGGAGTTGTTGTATCAAATCTATGTGCATAATAGACATCAATGTAGTCTGTCTGCAACCGTTTTAATGATGCATTACAATTTTCAATAATATGTTTCCGCGACAATCCACGATCATTTTTTCCAGGTCCGGTCGGATGACATACTTTTGTACATAGTTCTATACTTTCTCGCCGTATGCCTTTTAAAGACCGGCCTAGTACTTCTTCGGCTATCGTGTCCGAATAAACATCAGCAGTATCAAACGTTGTAATTCCGACATCTAGTGCGGTTTTCACACAATCATTTGCAGTATCTTCATTTACCTTTCCGCCATGGTTTATCCAGTTCCCGTATGCAATCTTACTTACTGTTAACCCACTGTTTCCGAGTTTGCTAAATTCCATTGTAGAATCCCCCCTTAAAAATGATACCTTTATTATAAGAACTGAAATTTAGTATGTATAATATATGATTTATGATGAATCTATATAAAAATTATATAAGAGGGAGATGTTTAGAATTTTATTGTTAGGGGAATCTAAAGCAAGTAGTACAACAAATGTGGTTTATGCTTGTTTAATATGAAGTTTAGAATTGATAAATAGACCTTAAAAAAAAGCAATCTTTTTAAAAGCACATATAATTGCATTTACTCATACAGTACTATTATGGTACAATATGGTTACTAACGACGGAAAGGAATGATGGGTGGACGATGATTAACTAATCTTATTTTTAAATGTTGAAATTAAATAAATTTCAATTTGTAAAAAATAGGATTAGTCTGCCCAATTCCATTCAACGGTATTGCTATTTGATTTGCGTAATAGCTTATTTGGGTATAAATAATGTAATGACTAATCCTGCCAAAATTACTTTGGGAGGATTTTTTTGTTCTCCCTTTATGAAAGGGATCGGTAATATGAAAGAGCTTTTAAAATTAAATGATGTGTATGTTGAAATAAAGGAAAATACTTTGTTAGAAAAAATGAATGTAGTAGTAAAACAAGGGGATATAATCGGATTAATTGGTAAAAATGGTGCTGGTAAATCAACGTTACTTCAATTAATAAATGGGAAGATTGAGCCATCAAAAGGAATTGTTGAGTGGCAGCAAATGAATATGACAACAGCATATGTTGAACAAGAAATAGAATCTTTTATTAGTAAGGATGTGATTGCAAAAGAAGCAGAGCTTCTTGCAAAATGGGGCGTGCCAACGAATGATTTTCGTACTTTAAGTGGTGGTGAAAAGCTGAAAGTTCGGTTAGCGAAAGGATTTGCGAAAAATCCTAATGTCTTAATATTAGACGAACCGACAAATCATTTAGATGAGATGAGTACGGAATTTTTTATTAAACAAATAAAAAATATGAAAGGTACAGTTATCGTTGTATCGCATGATCGATATTTTTTAGATGTTGTCGCAACAAAAATATGGTCAATTGAGGATAAAAAATTAATTGAGCATAGCGGTAATTATACGAGTTATATGAAAGCACGTGAGCAAAAAAGACAGACGCAACAACGTGAATATGAAAAGCAGCAAAAAAAGATTGAACAAGTAGAAACACATATAAAAGAATTAAGTTCATGGTCACAAAAGGCACACGCACAGTCTACAAAACAAGAAGGTGTTAAAGAATTTTATCGTGTAAAAGCGAAGCGAATGGATGCGCAAGTTAAGTCAAAACGAAAACGTCTCGAAAAAGAGCTAGAGAAAACGAAAGTAGAACGTGTGAAAGAGGAGTACTCAGTTGAGTTCTCTATTCAAGCGAGTAAAAAAGTAGGAAAACGCTTTTTAGAAGTAAAACAATTAAAAAAAGACTTTCATGGAAAAATATTATTTGAAAACGTTAATTTTACAATTCAGCACGGTGAGAAGGTTGCGATTGTTGGACCAAACGGTAGTGGGAAAACAACATTACTAAAGATGATTATGGGAACGGAAACTGTGGAAGGAGAAGTATGGGTTTCACCATCTGCAAACATCGGTTATTTAACACAAGAAGTATTTGATTTACCACTTGATAAAACGCCAGAAGATTTATTTTTTAAAGATTCATTTGAAAAAAGAGGGAAAGTCCAAAATTTAATGAAACATTTAGGGTTCCAAGCTTCTCAATGGAAAGAGCAGATTGAACATATGAGCATGGGAGAACGAGTGAAATGTAAATTAATGGTTTATATTTTAGATGAAAAAGACGTACTCATTTTAGATGAACCGACAAATCACCTTGATCTGCCTTCACGCGAACAGCTTGAAAATACATTAGCGGAGTATAATGGAACACTAGTTATCGTTTCTCACGATCGATATTTTCTAGAGAAAACAACTAACACAAAACTCGTGTTTTCAAATCATACGATACAAAAACAGCTAGAAGAACCTCCTAAAACAAGAGATGAAATTGAAGAGTTGCGTTTAACGTTAGAAACAGAGAGACAAGAAGTATTAGGAAAATTAAGCTTTTTAACTTCTAATGATAAAGAATATAAAGAACTTGATGAACGATTTATAGAACTTACGAAACAGATTAAGGCGCTATAATTATTTAGGGGGATTAACATGGGAGCAGAGAGTTCAACTAAGTTATTTAGAATAGACTGTGGAGATATATATCTACAAGAGTTTACTATGAAAGATACTGAGAGTATTTATAAAATATCGAATCAACCGGAAATAGAAAAATTTTTGCCAGACTGGAAATCAACGAAAGAACAGAGGGTTAATTGGATTATCAATGATGAAATACCAGCAAATAAAGCATTTCTTGAGGCAGTGAAAACTACGAATAACATAGATAATCATATGTTAAAGCTAGGAATATTTAAGCAAGCTACAAATGAATTCATTGGATGGTGCTGCACAGGTATTAAAGAAGAACTCCCTTCACCAAACAGAGAGATAATGTATGCTATCTCAAGTGAATATCAAAATAATGGCTATGCTACAAAAGCGACTAAAGGCTTAATTGACTATTTGTTTAAAAAAACAAATGTAAATGTCCTCAACGCAATTGCTTTAATTAAAAATGTACCATCAAATAAAGTTATTGAAAAATGCGGATTTACTTATATGAGCCAACAGACGATAGAAAATCGACTATTTAATCATTATGTATTGAGTAAATCAGAGTGGATAAAAAATATAGCTCTTTGAAGGGAGCTATATTGCATATGAAATCAGTAATAAAGCTTAGAGCTAAAACTCTGAGCTTTTTTTCGTACTATATGATAAGTTGTTATTCATTGTTTTAAAGTTGTATAGTTATTCTTTATAATATATTGCATGTTGCTAATAAAGAATACAAGGTGTTTCAGCGAATAGAAGTAAGAAGCATTGTATTCCATACCACTATACAAATATTATAAGATAGATATACGTTGATTATATATTGGAAATAGATTTGTTATCAGTTTTTTTAGAAATCTTACAAGCGTGTAAGATAAATGAAAGATGAATCAATATGTGCTATAAGACAATTCATTTACACTTTATAGTGAGCAGTGGAAATGAAGGGAGAATATAAATGGAAATTTTACATGCAAAAAGTATTAGTAAAGTATATAAAGGGAAAATACCTTTTAAAGCATTGGTAGATATTGATTTATCAATTCAAGAAGGTGAATTTGTAGGAATTATGGGACCATCAGGTAGCGGGAAAACAACATTATTAAATATGGTATCTACTATTGATTCTCCTACATCGGGAGAAATATTAATAAATGGTACAAATCCTTTTCAGTTATCATCAGACAGTTTAGCTTTATTTCGTAGGAAACAATTAGGATTTGTTTTTCAATCATTTAATTTACTTAGCACACTTACAGTGAAAGAAAACATTGTATTGCCGATGACACTAGATGGTGTATCTGTACAAGAAATGAACAAACGAGTGGAAGATATTGCAGAGAAATTAAATATTGCAGATATATTGAGTAAAAGAACGTTTGAAATATCAGGGGGGCAAGCTCAAAGAACTGCAATCGCTCGTGCTATCGTTCATAAACCACAATTATTACTTGCAGATGAACCAACAGGGAATTTAGACTCTAAATCTTCAAATGATGTAATGGAGATGCTAGATACTCTTAATAAAGAAGAAAAAGCAACGATGATGTTAGTTACACATGATCCGTATGCAGCGAGCTTTTGCAGCAGAGTTATATTTATTAAAGATGGTCAATTATATAATGAAATTTATTGTGGTGAAAGCAGGCAAGCCTTTTATCAAAAGATTATGGATGTCCTTTCTTTGTTAGGAGGCAAAAGGCATGACTTTTCGTCAGTTCGCGTTTAATAATATTTTTCGTAATAAGCGTACATATGCTGCTCATTTTTTAAGTTGTACATTTTCTATTATGATTTTCTTTACGTATGCCCTTTTATTATTTCATCCTGATTTACAAGGGGAGTTGAAATCGACAAGTGCAACAATAAGTGCATTTGGTACATTAGGATTTACAGTTTCGCAAGGCTTGATATTTGTTTTTTCATTTTTCTTTATTCTATATTCAGTAAGTTCATTTTTAAAAACGCGTAAGAAAGAATTTGGCATTTTAATGATGCAAGGTATGTCAATGAGGCAGCTAAAGAAATTATTATTAATTGAAAATATGTTAATTGGACTTGGGTCAATTTGTATAGGGATTTTCATCGGTCTCATATTTTCTAAACTAGTATTATTGATTAGTGCAAGTGTATTAATGATTAGTAATGGCTTACCTTTTTATATACCAGTGAAGGCTGTACTATTAACAGTCATCACATTTCTTTTCTTATTTTTAATCGTTTCGCTTGTTACTTTTAAAATGATAAAAGTAACGGAACTTGTGGAACTTATTCAAGCAGAGGAAAAGCCAAAGCCTGAACCGAAATTTTCCATTTTATTATCGCTACTTTCTTTAATTAGTATAGGCTATGGATATATTTCAGTATTTCGCTTTATCCCAAGTATTAATTTTATTACGCTCGGAATAGGTGTACTTCTAGTCATTATTGGAACGTACTTTTTATATACACAGTGTAGCGTGTATATATTGTATCTTGCTAAAAGGAGAGAATCTTTCTTTTTAAAGAGAACAAATATATTAACATTTTCAGAATTGATTTACCGTATGAAAGATAATGCAACGATGTTTTTTATAGTATCTATTATTTCAGCAGTTGCATTTACAGCAATAGGTACAACAGCCGCTCTTGGTAATAGGAATTTAGTGTGGATGACAAACCCATATACATTTCTGTATGAAAGCTCTGAAAACAACAAATTAGTAGATAAACATCTCTCTATTATAAAAAAACATCTCTCTGATGCAAATATTCCGTACCGAATGGCTTCATCTTCAAGTAAATTTACAGAAAGTAACGTAAATGTATTGAAATTAAGTGAATATAACGAACTTACGAGAGCACTAGGGTACCAACAAGAAACAATTGAAAAAGAAGATGAAATTTTACTAATTCCTGGGAGGGTGTCACAAAAACAAGAATTTAAAAATGGTGACTATAAAAAAATATTGAAGTTATTCAAGGTGATTGGACAAAGACATTTCGTGTGAAAAAAACTGTTGGGGATTTAGTTTTACCACATGATTCTAGTAGTATTTATATTGCTGTTCAAGATCATGTGTATGATGAAATTCCTCTGACGAGTAATCCACAAGATGAAAATATTCAACATCGTACTTATGGATTTGTTGTAGATGATTGGATAAAAACGAAAGAGATTTCAAATCAATTAAAGAGTATACTCGATAAAGATCTCAGGGACAGAGATTTCTACTTTGAAGCTTTAACATTAAACTTGTTGGAGGCAAAGCAAAAGAATGGTTTATTACTCATGGCAAGTGTTTTAGTCGGAATCGTCTTCTTTACATTTGCTGCTAGTTTTATTTATTTCCGATTATATACTGATTTGGACCGTGATCAACAACAATATAAAATGATTTCGAAAATGGGATTAAGTAAACGAGAGTTAAAAAAAGTTGTAACGAGACAGTTAGTATTAATGTTCTTCTTACCAATTATCATTGCAGTGATTCATACTGTAGTTGCGTATACGGCACTGCAACAATTAGTCAGTTTTTCTATTTTAAACAGCTCGATCTTTATTTTAATTTCATTTATATGTATACAAGTTTTATATTTTTTTATCACTCGTTGGCGTTACCTACAAAAGCTTTATAAGACTATGGAGCAATAAAGTGAAACTTTAATCAGTGGGGGTTTCCTTCATCCCCCACTGATTATTAGCCTTCACCAATCGGGCTTTTGCGGGCAGTTGAGCCCCCACCTAACTTCTTTGCTCTCGCTGAATTTTGAGGTGGGGGTCTTACTGCCCGTTAATGCGAGATAGAGGATATTAACTAATAAAATTACAAAAAAACATGTAAAAAATGATATGAATTATGAAAGGAACCGTGATGAAAAGAACTTTAACTATTTTTATGTTAACTATAATACTTTTAATAAGCTTTAGTGCATGCTCTAAAAAGGACAACGCATTCCCTGCAAACGGTGTATTAATTATTGGAGATGAAAATAATATTTCACCAATTATTAATCGTTATCAGGAAATTACGAAAGAAAATGAAGTGTTTTCTGTGAAAAAAAGTGAAGTTGGAAATGGACATGTCTTAATTTTAAATGAATCTACAGCACTAGCGTTGATTAAAGAAAAAGTTTTTCGTAAACGAGATAATGACTCCGATTATATTATAGATACGTTACCGAAATTCCCAAAAGAAGGATCGCTACTGTTTACAAGTGAAGACGAAAAGACTATGAAAAGTATTAAAATAGAAGGAAAAGAGATTCCTGTTACATACGATAGTGACGCTTGGATAGGTAACAATCGTAAATATCCAACGCAATCGTATGTGATTGTAGCAAAAAATAGTGTATATAAGGAAATAAAAGCAAATGAAACGAAAATGCATCTTCTTCAATTTAAGAAATCTTTAGGTGACGAAAGGCCTAAAATGTCGACAGATAATACAATGGTTAATGAAAATGTCAAAGTAAAAAAGCTAATTAAAGGTTTGGAAGGAGAAGTATCTTTTCAGTTTGTAACGATTGGAGAAAAATCTTAAAAAAGAGTTCGAGGTTGATAGAAACTATATCAACCTCGAACTCTTTTTAGTTATATGCCATTTAGATTACATTACTTCATTTAATCGAGTCTCGTTTGTTTCCTCAATCACATTTGGGTTTTGAACCGAATTACTTTGAGCTTCTTTTTCTTTACGAGACTTTTGTAGCATTTCAAGAATGATCCATAATGGAACACCTTTATCCTTTAACATCTTCCATAAATCTAATTCGTTAAATTTATGCTCAGGCTGTTTCATTTCTTTTTCAGATGAACGAATATCGAACTTGATAGGATCATTTGCTTTCTTACCTTCAAGTTTAGTAGAAGAGATAGTATTATGCTCAAGGTTAGATGGAGTTATTTTAGTAGGTTGAGCTAATGTATGAATGTTTGATCCGATTTGCATGCTTTTTCCTCCTTTTCAAGCAATAAAATTAGTTTTCTTATGATTGTTAAATTCATGTAACATGAGGAAACTACATTCAATTATAAATTCAAATAATCAGATTTACAAGTTGTATTGTAAAAAGTAAATGTTTACTTGAATTAATATTTATCAACATTTGTGTATGTTTTCTATATATACAACGTATATAAAATACTTTACATTATGTGTAAGTTAAAAACTGAATGTGTCAATATTTTTCACGGAAAAATGAAAGCGTTTAATTAGGGGGAGAAAGTATGGGAAAGTTATTTTTAAAAGTATGTTTTTTCACATTAGTGACTGTTTGTTCATTCATAGCGAAAACAACTTACGCTGAAGAGAGGCAACAAAATAATTATCCTATCATTTTAGTGAATGGATTTGCTGGATGGGGTAGGGAAGAAATGTTAGGGGTAAAATATTGGGGTGGTGTTCATGATATACAGGAAGATTTAAAAAGAAATGGCTATACAGTACATACGGCTGCTGTTGGTCCTGTTTCTAGTAACTGGGACCGTGCATGTGAATTATATGCACAAATTAACGGTGGAATTGTAGACTATGGTGCGGCACACGCTGAGAAACATGGACATAATCGTTTTGGTAGAACTTATAGTGGATTTGCACCAAATTGGAGTGAAACAAATAAAGTTCATTTAGTTGGGCATAGCATGGGTGGACAAACGACAAGAACATTAGTGCAGTTATTAAAAGAAGGCAGTTATGAAGAAAAAGACTATGTGAAAAATCATCCGAACGCAAAGATATCACCACTATTTGAAGGCGGTAAATCGTATGTTCATAGTGTTACAACTTTAGCAACTCCTCATAATGGCACAACACTCGCGGACGGAAGTCTTCTATTGCCGTTCGTTAAAGATTTACTCATTACAGCTGCGAGTTTAGGAGGAAACAATAATTTATCATTATATGATTTTAAATTGGACCAATGGGGTATGAAAAAAAATGCTGGAGAGTCCTTCTTCCAATATGCTGATCGGATTTTAAATAGTTCAATTTGGGAAAATACAAAAGATATTAGTCAATGGGATTTAAGTACTGATGGAGCAAGGGAGTTAAATAGTTGGGTAAAGACGCAATCGGATGTGTATTACTTATCGTATAGTGGACATGCATCACAAGCAGCACCTATAACAGGTTTACAACTACCTCATATTACAATGAACAAAGTGTTAATGGGGAATGCATTTTTCTTAGGTTCCTATGCAAGATTTGAAGAAAATCGCCCATTAATTGATACATCTTGGTGGCAAAATGACGGTGTAGTAAATACAAATTCTATGATTGCGCCTTCAACTAGTATTGCTGTAAATAATAATGAGTTTTTACAGGTTGGTAAATGGAATCATATTGAAACGAAAGCAAATTGGGATCATTTAGACATGGTAGGACTAAGCGTTTCAGACACGTTAGGTTTTTCTAATATTCAAGAGTTTTATAGAACAGTTGCAGAAAAGTTATCGCGGTTACCGCAATAGTTAATAATAAAGCGCTCTCGATGGAATTCGGGAGCGCTTTATATTATATTGAAAGAGGGATATGGAAGAAAAATATGGGGGGATATTATGAAAATACAAGTTGTTTTATCAGGATACGGGACAGTAGGAAGAGAGTTTATAAAATTAGTAAACGAAAAATATTTATATATATACGAAACATATGGAATCCATTTAGTTGTAAGTGGCGTATTAGGTAGAAATATTGCAATACATAATGAGGAAGGTTTGTCTATTCATCATTTATTAATGTATGGTAGCGGTACTGCAGCAATTGAAAAGTATATAGAACATCACCCGAAAGACCGTGCAACAAGTGGGATAAGTGGTACTGTATTGGTAGAATCAACAGTTACAAATCTTAAAGATGGAAATCCGGGAAAAAAATATATAAAACAAGCGATTGAGAAACATATGGATATTGTTGCAATTTCAAAAGGTGCACTCGTTACTAACTGGAGAGAAATAAAGGCAGCAGCAAAAGAAGCGAATGTACGAATTCGCTATAGTGGCGCAACTGCTGCAGCACTACCGACATTAGATATTGGACAATTTAGTTTGGCTGGATGCAATATTGAAAAAATAGAAGGAATATTAAACGGGACAACTAATTATATTCTTACAAAAATGTATGAAGAAGATGTTACGTTTGAAGAAGCACTGAAAGAAGCGCAAAATAAAGGAATTGCTGAGACGAACCCAATATTAGATGTAAGTGGTTCGGATAGTGCGTGTAAATTATTACTTTTGGCAAACAGCTTGATGGGTGTTGAGAATATGCTTACTGATATGCATATAAAAGGAATCGAAAATGTTACAAAACAACAAATTCGACATGCTAAGGAACAAAACAATTATATTAAATTAATAGCTTCAGCATATAAGGATATGGATGGTAAAGTGAATCTTAATGTAGAACCGCTTGAAATACAAAAAGACCATCCACTAGCAAAAGTAAATGGAACTGAAAAAGGAATAACATTCTTTACAGATACAATGGGACAAGTTACTACAATTGGTGGAGCTTCTAATCCACGCGGAGCCGCAGCAGCTGCTTTAAAAGATGTAATTAACTTATATCGTAGAGATTTATAGAAGTAAAACTCACACCTTCAAAATTCGGATGGAGAAAAAAAGTTAGGTGGGAGCCTTTTAGCCCATATATGTCCGATTCGGGCTAAAAATCGGTGGGGGATGAATAAAATTCCCACGGATTAAAGTTTCACTTTATAAGACCGTACCGCTGTTAATAAAAAATACATATGTAGTGGACCTTTTGAGAATGAAATAAATATGCAAAAATAATTGCAGGGGGTAAGAAATTGTTTAAAGATTTTAAAGTTGTAAAAGATCGTCCCGTTTATATTCAATTAAAGGATTATTTTAAAAAGATGATTATGAAAGGGCATTTGCTCGGTGATCAAAAGATCCCATCAACAAGGGAACTGAGTGAATTATTATCAGTGAGCAGAAATACAGTACTCTCTGCTTATGCGGATTTAGAACAAGAAGGACTCATTTATGCAGTAAAAGGAAAAGGGAATTTCGTTGCGAAGGTGGATATATCTAACACTTCGTCTGTTGAAATAGATTGGAAAAATAAACTTAATACAGTTACCACATTAGCGGATGAATTAGACTTAATGAAGCATGGAGTCCGCTGGGAAAAAGGAATGGTTGTTTTTAATAGTATAGCCCCGGACGAAAAGCTATTTGATGTTGAAAATTTCAAAAGAGCTTTTCTTACTCGTATGTCCATTGAAGGGGATATCGTATTGAACTACGGATATGCAAAAGGTTACCGCCCGTTAATGAAATATCTACTTCATTACATGGAAATAAAAGGTGTAGATATTTCGAACAAAGATATTTTAATTACAAATGGATTTACAGAAGGATTAGATATTGTACTATCTTCCTTAGCGAAAAAATCAGGGCGTGTGATTTGTGAGAATCCAACTCACCATGCTGCATTGAAACTTTTTCGCTTACATGGACTTGAAGTTCATGGGATAGATATGAATGATGATGGTATTGATACGACTGAAGTAGAAAAAAGTTTACGTGAAAAGGATTTTGATTTTGCGTATTTAATTCCTTCTTATCATAATCCAACTGGTATTGTTACAAGTTCGGAGAAAAGAACGGAATTGATGAGGTTATTTTCGAAATATAAGGTTCCTATTATAGAGGACGGATTTAATGAAGAATTACGTTATTCAGGTTCACATTTATCGCCACTATTAACTTTTGCAGGGGCTGGTAATAATGTGATTTATATTAGTAGCTTTTCGAAGGTACTTTTCCCTGGTTTACGTGTAGGGTGGATTATTGCCGATAAAGAACTGATTCATTATTTAGAAAGTGTTAAAAGAGCAAGAACCATTCACACATCTACGTTAGATCAAGCTGTTTTGTTTCAATATTTACATGAAGGATATTTTGAAAAATATTTAAAAAAGGCAAGATCTGTTTACAAGAAAAAATATGAGTTAGCCGTTGGGGCTTGCAATCAGTACATTCCGTTTAAAAGGATGACTGGAGATGGCGGACTTCATTTGTTTATAGAGTTGGAAGAGAAAATTCACGCTCGCACACTTTTACAAAAGTGTTATGAGAAAGGTGTAACGTTTTCTCCTGGAGATGTTTTTTATTCTGATGGAGGGGGAGCGAATACATTCCGCTTAGGTTTTTCACGTTTGAAGGAGAAAGAAATAGTTAGTGGGATTCAAATAATTGGTGAAACTTTAAAAAATGAAACTTGGAGTTGAGAAAATGAGAATTGGCGTTATTATGGGAGGAGTATCCTCTGAAAAACAAGTATCAATTATGACTGGAAATGAAATGATTGCACATTTAGATAAAAATAAGTATGAAATCGTTCCAATTACGTTAAATGAAAAAATGGATTTAATTGAAAAAGCGAAAGACATTGATTTTGCATTGCTAGCATTACACGGAAAATACGGAGAAGATGGTACGGTTCAAGGGACGCTTGAGAGTTTAGGTATTCCATATAGTGGCAGCAATATGTTATCTAGCGGTATATGTATGGATAAAAATATTTCGAAAAAGATTTTACGTTATGAAGGAGTAGAAACACCAGATTGGATTGAACTTACAAAAATGGCGGATCTAAAGCTTGATGATTTAGATAAGTTAGGATTTCCGTTAGTGGTAAAACCAAACGCTGGCGGCTCGAGTGTTGGCGTAAAGATCGTCAATGATAAAAATGAATTGATCTCAATGCTGGAAACTGTATTCGAATGGGATTCTGAAGTAGTAATTGAGAAGTATATAAAAGGTGACGAGATTACTTGTTCAATTTTTGATGGTAAACATTTACCTATCGTTTCAATTCGACATGCAGCTGAGTTTTTTGACTACAATGCAAAATACGATGATGTTAGTACAATTGAAGAAGTTATTGAACTTCCAACTGAAATTAAGGAACGTGTAAATAAAGCGTCATTGGCTTGTTATAAAGCATTAAAATGTAGTGTTTATGCAAGGGTTGATATGATGGTGAAGGACGGAATTCCATATGTAATGGAGGTTAATACATTACCAGGGATGACCCAATCAAGTTTACTGCCAAAAAGTGCAGATGCCGCGGGGATTAATTATAGTAAACTATTAGATATGATAATTGAAACTTCATTAAGAGTGAGGAAAGAAGAAGGTTTTTAAGATAATTATACAATTAAAACTTTTGATAGTTCCACGAAGTATGCTATGATAATTACAATACGACAACTAAATATTTATCCACTAGGGGGGCCTTTTGTAGGCTGAGATCAAACATAATTTTGAGACTCTTAGTACCTGATCTGGTTAATACCAGCGTAGGGAAGTGGGAAGACGATTATATTTAAAGAATACATTAATATTGTCTATTTCACTTTCTTTACGCCTGTAAAGAAAGTTTTTTTTGTTTTACAGATTTAATAACTGTGGATAAATACATATATTTTATACATTATTGGAGGAATTTAAATGACTTTTTCACAAACATTACGTAAAGAAGTAGATTCTATTTGGGAGGCAAGTTTTCATCATCCTTTTGTAAAAAAACTTGGTGAAGGTACGTTAGATTTGGCAAGTTTTCGTTATTACGTACTTCAAGATTCATATTATTTAAGTCATTTTGCTAGAGTACAAACTTTAGGAGCTGCAAAGGCTCTTGAATTAGAAACGACAGCTCGCATGGCACACCATGCTCAAAATACATACGAGGCAGAATTATCATTACATGAGAATTTCGCAAAGAAATTAGGAATTACGGAAGAAGAAAAAGGTCATTTTATCCCTGCCCCAACTGCATATGCGTATACTTCACATATGTACCGTGCGGCGTATGAAGGGCATTTAGGGGATATTATCGCAGCAATTTTACCTTGCTACTGGCTATATTATGAAATTGGTGAACGTTTAAAAGAATGTCAGCCAGAAGAGCCGATTTATAAAGAGTGGATTTCTGCTTATGGATCTGATTGGTTCCGTACTTTAGTTGAAGAGCAAATTACACGATTAGATACTATCGCTGAACTAGTGACAGAGTCTGATCGGAAGCGTATGAAACAGCATTTCATTATTAGTAGTCAATATGAATATTCATTTTGGGAAATGGCTTATACATTAGAAAAATGGCCAGTGGATACAGAAGTAAAAGATGTAATTGGATAAAGAGTAGAGGTATTGTTATACATATGTATGGATAATACCTCTTTATATGATTTCAAAAAAGGGGTATCGCAAAAAAGACGTATCAATCTAAGTGCGTCTTTTTTCAATTTTCTTCAATTAGCAATTTCATGGAGAGCTTGCTGAAAAAGTAGAATGAAAAGCCCTAATCAGGGCTTTTTTTGTAGGAATTTCTTAACCGTCATTGAGTCCTGTCACTAGTAGGTGTTTTGACGCTACGACGGACTAAATCGATTATTCGGCTAGTGAAGTATATAAAAAAGTTAGGAATATCTGAAGGTGCTCTCAGAAAGTATATGGAAGTGTTATAACGAGAGGCATTTACAGTACAGAAAAATCTAAGCGGCATACGGGAATACGTAGGATACGGCATCATGGTTATTGAGAAATGAATTGAACTTAGTAAGCATGAAGATATGACGCAAGCATTCACATTTTATAATTTCTATTTATAAAAATGAGCCCATAGTAAAAATAGGTATATGAACAAGGTGCACCGTCTAGTGATAGGTCATACTTTATAGGTGTACGTATTGAACTTAGTTTATAGCGTTATTTCTACTTAGATTTAACGAACAGAAATATTGGAAAGCATCGATGAGGTTAAAGTTTATAAACGGAGGTCATGAAAATGAATAAGTTTCAACAAGAACTACAAGCGTTAAGCCTTAATGATTACCAGTCTGGAAATATTGTGTATTGGGACCAGCAAAACCAATATCCATACTACTATTTTGAAGATGCTGCTCGTCGCTGTGGCGGTTGCGGTCGTTGTGGCGGTTGTGGAGGTCGTTGTGGTGGTGGTGGATTCCGTTGTGGTGGATTCCGTTGTATTGGTTGCTTCGGTTGTTTTGGTTGTGGCGGCTGTGGCGGCTGTGGCGGTTGTGGTGGTTGTTCAAATTGTTTTAATGGTTTTAATGGTACCACTGATACTACTGGTACTATTGTAACATATGAATATTGATAAGAGAGAAAAGGAATCTACTTTGTAAAGCGTTATACAATTTTATAAAAGAGATAAATCAAAACACACGTAGCATCTTTTAATTTAGAGAGATAATTTATCCAACCTTTTATAAACATTGTGACTTTATTTCAAATCAAAAATCGAATGTCTTTTTATGTTTTATACTCTTGACGCACTCTTTGACTTTTATAAGCAGATTTATTGCACCAGAACCAAAAAGAAGAGCTGCTATCAGCCCTTCTTTCTCTTTTCTTTTTAAGATTGTAATTCTTATAGCCTGTATAATATCTGTCCATAAATGCAACCATGTCACCAAAGAATCCCCATTTACCTACATTTATCCAACCTTTAACAACTGCCGATTTTAATGCTTTTTTCCCCGCATCTTTACGATCTTTTGCTGTTATATCTGATTTTCTGCTCATTCTCATACTTTATATGAAATATGTGAAAATCAGTATGAATGGTGGAAGTGAGCGCAACTTTAAAAGCTATTTATTGGGATTAACAAATTTAATAATCTATTTTTATTACTATTGATTAATTTTGAAACGTAACAAAACTACGTAACTGTTTGTATAAAATGCACTGCTCTAGTATTGAAAATTTAGAACATGGAATAGGGTGCTTTGTTTCTACAAGCTGTTTTTGTTTTACTTTATATTACGATTTATAGACCGGGAATTACACTTTAAATGTTTATTACTGTAGCAGTTATGTTTCTTTCACTAATAGTGTTAGTGGATGTACCAATTCCCGTGGCATTCAGAGATAGCCTGTATACATAAGTACCAGGGGGAGGCGTATCTATCCAGACTATTGAAACGTTGTGTGTTAAATTTGTTGAAACATTTACTGGTTTTTAAATATCTTCTTGAAGCTCCATCTGAACCGCAATAGTAAAGACGCCTCTTTTTAGAGCGAGAATTGAAGATACAGTAAATTCTGTAAGGGGACTTAGGGAAACATAATCAGATCTGAAAACTCCTTCTAACTTTACTATTTGATTAACGCCTACACTAATAGCTGGTAATACGAGGTTAGTTGGGCTAGTTGCAGGAATATGACTTTGGTTAAATGTAACTGAAACAATGCCAGGTGGTCCGGTGTTACCGGTCGGTCTAGTAGGGAATTGAAAAGGTTGCATAGGTGGGAGTGTTGGTCCAATCGAATTCTGGTTTAATGCAGCAGAAGATAAAAACTCGTCCAATATAATTCACCTCTAAAAAATTTATATTACTGATAGTAAATGTAGGCGTTGAGCAAAGTGACATGGACAAGCGGTTGTATGTTAAAAATTAAACAAAATAGTTATTTTATTAAAGAAAAAACATGCACAAAAATTGCGCATGTATAATAAAAAGCTATTTCTTGTCTATGTAAATATATGATTGGCTTATACAAACCGTGAGTGTGTTTGAGAAAAATGGTTATTTATTAACAAATATAAAGAGCGCTTTTAAGGCGCTCTTTAACCAAAACTAATATTAAAAAAGAATACCGCATGATATTTTATGTATGTTCTTAATAAATGTGCGGTTTTTAAACAAAATCCTTATTTTATCTTAAATAAAAAGAGCACACATATAAGCGTGCTCTCAAATAAGAAAGGTAGAATGCTATGAATGGAAAGCCTCGATAGAATAACATATGCTTGTCCGGTTTAAATGTGAGAAGTTTTTAATAAAAACGCTATTTTAGTAAGGAACAAGTTTAAAAGGCCCTGATTGACACAGGACCTTTTAAAAGGGAACAACACTTGACATGTTAAAAATTATGACTGAAAGGTATTTTCATATTACCATTAGTGGGGTTTTAATTCCAATAATGGTTGTTGAGAAATAAAACCTTTATTTTGCACAACAAAGCAGCTAGCTGAAGTAGCTAATTGCTTTATTGTACAATTTTAGAAGTTCACTGGATACAGATATATGTTGTAACAAATAGTTACATCTATGGTATAAACAAATACCAAAATATTATGCAGGAAAGAAAACTAAATTAAAACTTCATTTTATAAAGAGAGAAGCACAAAATATTATATGTGTATCCAGTCAATTGAGTGCGTTTTTACTAACAAAGAGCATCTAGCAAAAGCTAACTGTTCGGTTCTCCAAGGGGGAACAAGGAGAAAGTAACTTAATGGGTTGTCTACATTATTGACGGAATCTGGAGGCTTATTCGGTCAAATAAAAAAGGTACTGTATATAAGTGCACTTTGGACCAAGTTTTTTATGGTAACAGTTATTGGTATTATGTGTAAGAACTAACGCGTATCTTGAAAATAATGATTATTTATTTAAATGTAAATTCATAATTAGAGTAGAATCGCATCAATACGCTCGCAGTTAACTACAGTGATATCTCCGTTTTCATCTATAAATGTAGCAAGGCGGGATCTATTATGGAATCCTACAAATATAGAAGCTTTTAATATTGTGCCGTTAACTAACAGCTGTTTTATTTTTTTTCCTAAGTAATATGTTTCTAAAAGATAGCAAATATTTTTAGAACTCTCTTTTTGGGTTGGGATAAAAGAACGTCGGTTATTTGGAAGATATGTTAGATTAGGATTGAATACTTTGGGAGTAATAGCATAGTTGATGAAAACTGACATTTTTCCGGCTCCTCTATTTTATAATTTATATTGAAATATGCTGTGTGAAATAGGGCTTTTTTCAAAGCCCCATCTTTACTCTACTCAGCTTCAATTCTAAGCGCTTGAATATCACGACAGTCCAAAACAATTATAGAGCCAGGTTCTGTTGTGTTATCCACAAATGTTACACAAAAATTATCTGGATTAAAGTTAGTAAAAATAAGATCCTCTAGTGTTGTTCCTGTAAGGAAAACATCTACTTCTGTACCTAACTGTAATCTTTCTAATTGTTCGCAAACACATTTTGTATGCTCAGCCATATAAAAACACCTCCTTTTCTCAAATTACTATTAATATATGTATAAATTAAATAGAACGATTGGAGTAATAGCTTAGTAATATTAATTATTTTGCTAGTTAATATTTTTATAAAATAATCCTTTGAAATGAATATCGTCCGGCTAGAAAACTAGAGGACACCAATTCATTAAAGCAGCCATTAAAGCTGTTTTAGGAATAGGTGTCCTTTTTATTTTGAAAAGGGAGATGGGGAAATGAATGTGTTAAGAGATCAATTAAGTGAATAGAAAAAGTAATCGAAACAAATAAGGAAGAAAAAAAATATAGAGTTCAAGTGGTTGTGAGATAAATTGAAAATAGAAATTGATAATTAAAAAGATAAATAATTAAAAATTTGGATGTAGTGAATGCAAATGAAATTAAAATTAAAAAGGTATAATTTTAATTTTTAAGTTAAGTATAGAAAAGAAATGAATCATCTAGATATAAAGAAAGGATGGATTTTTGCAATGAGCTCAAATGAATCAAATTTCAGTTTTACCAGTAACAAAGATATTGTAAAGTACCTTAATGTAAGAAAAGACCCTGTTGATTTAAGAGACAAAATATTTCGGAGTTACTTGTTTAGTAATGAGGCGGATTTGCCAACGCAAGTCGATCTTCGTCCTAAAATGTCAGGTATAGTAAACCAATGGAATATAGGTTCTTGTACGGCGAATGCAATTGTTTCAGGGTTAAGAGAATACCTATTATTACAATCAGGTCGTCCATTTACTTGCTTATCTCGTTTGTTTTTATATTATCATGAGCGAGAAATAGAAGGACATATTCAGGAAGATAGCGGAGCGAATGTTCGTGATGGTATGGATGTTCTTAAAAAAATTGGGGTATGTCCTGAAGAGGATTTTCCTTATACTGAGAATTTTAGAGATAAGCCATCACCAAAGGCTGAATCAGATGCAACGCTTTATAAAATTGGAACCTACCATCGTATTCAAGATTTATCGGGATTAAAGGCTGCACTTGCCCATGGATTAGTTGTTGTACTTGGATTTGCTGTGCCAAAATCTTTTATGTCAGAAGAAGTTAAAAAGACTGGTATAGTTCCGGTATCAGGAACAGATGATGTAATTGTTGAAGATGGTCAACAGGCAGGACATGCTGTTTGTGCTGCTGGATATGATGATAATAAGAAAACTGTTATTATTCGAAACAGCTGGGGAGAAGAGTGGGGAGATAAAGGATATTGTTATTTCCCATATGAATTATTTGAAAATGGAATTGTACAAGATATGTGGACAGGTCGTTAATTAGATAAAGAAGTGGAAGTATGGAAACAATAAAACACGTTATACATGTTACGGGTAGTATAAAAGAGCTTGAAAAAGATGTGGAAATAAAGGGAGTCAGGTTTGTTACCTACAACGGAAAAAGATATGAGTAATATTTTTATACAAGCTGGTATTTTAAGTGAACGAAAAACAAATATAGTCCGGCTAGAAAACTAGAGGACACCAATTCATTAAAGCAGCAATTCAAGCTGCTTTAGGAATAGGTGTCCTTTTTTTTATTTTGGAAAGGGAGATGGGGAAATGAAGGTGTTAAAGAATCAGCTACGTGAATGGAAAAACCAATCGAAAAAGAAAAATAAGAAAAAACGAAAAGAGAAATTTAGTACTCGTGAAATTGAGGATTTGATGGGGGTGCATAGACCTTGTTATGAACGCAGACGTGGAGCATTAAGACAAAAGTAATTTAAAAATAAAAAGGAGTGGTCTTACATGACTAAACAATTATCTTTCTTACCAAAAATTGATAGAACAGCGACACAAGAGGAATTAGAAGGTGTGTTGGAAAGTGTACGTATACATAGACAATTTGGGATGATGCGTAAAGAAATGAAAGTCACTCCTTCTTATGAAATACGTGAGCACGGTCCTACACATACAGTTGGTAAGCTGTTAGAAGATGTTGCTATAGCAAATATTCAACAAAGCAAACGAGAAGAGTGGCTTGAAAGAATGTCAGTACGTATTGATCAGTTTCTAAATCGATTAGGGAACGGACGTGCAGGAAGCATTCAAAGAGATATTATTTATAAACGTTATTTAGAAGAAGAAGACGTATGTGATTACATGGTTTATAACGAAATAGGGATGTCTGAGCGTACTTATCGACGTTGGAAGTATAAAGCATTTTATAAACTTGCTTTTGCACTTGGATTAGAAGTTTACGAGACAGAAGAAACGGGAGGTATTGAATAATGAATTTCGTTCAACCAATACGTGATCCGGAGCAAATACAACAGATTAAAGAATATCTGAAGGAAAACAATGAACGTAATAATATTTTGTAAGAAATCATTTTGCAGTTATCTATTTAGTAAATAAATTAAAATTTCATAATAAAAAAGCTCACTACTTATATAAAAATAGATAAGTAGTGACTTTTTTTATTATGAATAATGATAGATTATGATAATTAGAATTATATGAAATATGATTTTTATTATATTTTTATCTGTTGGTGTATATAAGTTGTTCTTATTCTTCTTGGATTTCAAATGAAATTTCTTTAGCTGCTTCTAAAGCTATTTTTTTAGCTTCTGCTTTAAAATCGGCTGCTGCTAAAACGTATCCACATCGATGTCCCATTGATGTAGGTGGTTTTAAGGTAGTTCCTTTTTTAGGTTTTATAAAAACTTTCTCTACACCAGGATATTTAGAACTACGATTTTTTCCTGTAACTCGAATTAGTTTTCCTGTAGATTTAACTGTTAGGTAATGAGCGTACACATATTTATAATGTTTTTTTACTAGTGAAGGTTTATTTCCTAACATTAACCGAATAGTCTCTTGCACTAAGTTAATTCCATGCCCAATTTCAATTATGTCATTCATTGCTCCACCTGATATTCTGGGATTTATCTCAATTAATTTCCAAACATTATCTATTTTCCGGAGTTCTAGATGACACGCTCCATTTTTCATATTAAAAGCCTGAATAACAGAATTAATTGCATTGAAAAGACTATTATATAGTCTTTTTTCTACCCTTCCTAGTAAAGAATAACCAGTAACAATAAATCGTTCAAAAAATGTAATTTCTTGTTCAATTACTGCTATAATATGGACTTTTCCATCTTGAACTAAAATTTCAACTAAGTACTGAGGTCCATCTATATATTCTTCAAGTAAAATCTCTTCATTAGGTAGTTTGTTTAAAAGACTTTGTATAGATAAAATTAATTGATCTTTATTTTTTACTAATAATACATCTTTTGATCCTGTTGATTTAGGGGATTTCACAATAAGAGGGAAATTTATCTTATTATTTTTTTTAAAAAAAGATGATAATGATTCTGTTGGTTTGTAAATTGAATAGTTGAGTGAGATTGGTAAATCTTTAAGTACATTACGAGTTAATATTTTGTTTTCCATATGATGGATAGCTTTAGTAGATACAATATTTGAGCAAAATTTTTCTGATAAACGTGCAGCCATATAAACATAAGGGTCAATAAAACTAAAAATCCCTTTTATGTTTTTTCCTGATTTATTCAATTTTTCAATTGTTGTAATTATATTATCATAGTCATTTATATCAGTGAAAATCATCTGATGTACATCAGGGAATATAGTGCGTTCATTAATAAATTTTGTTTTTTTAGTTAATAAAACAGTAAAGAAATTAAGTTTTTCAGCTGCTTTGATTGCTTCCCTACTTGATCCGGATTTATTTGTTTCAATGAAAACGATAGTATCCATTTTATGTCACCTTAACCTTTATCATTTATCATTTTATAAAACCTCAGGTTTATTATTTCTATAGGTAGAATATTAAAATGAGGTTAAGCTTGTTCCGGATTTTTCGAAAAATGGTTGAATGAGGGAGAACATGAATATATATATAATGAATTTGATATTTGTTTTGAAAAAGATTTTTAGAAAGAAGGGAAGAAGAACTAACATGACTATAATTGGTATGCTTCATCATCGGAAAGATCCGAATGACGTAAAGAAAGCATATACTTACGCTGCTGTAGCTAAAGCTGAAGGTGTGGATTTTTTTTATTTCACTTTAGGGAAAGTAAATTTAGAAACGAAGAAGATTTTAGGTAAAACTTATGAAGATGGTAAATGGATTGAAAAAGAATTTTCTTTTCCAGATGTTATTTATAATGCAAGTGTTCATATTAGTGATAAAACTCAGCAAATCTATGATTATCTGCATGACAAAGTTCCTTTTACAAGTCATTCAATTGGAAATAAATTAAGTGTATATAACAGAATAAATAGAGCAAAAAAATTTAAGCAATATCTTATTCCTTTTTATGAATTAAATGATGTTAATAAGTTTTTTGACTTGATTAATTGTTATGAAAAAATTATTATTAAACCTATTTCTGGACATCAAGGTAGTGGTATTGTTTTCATTGAAAAAAATGGAATAGATTACAGTATGAATGAGTCAGAACAAATTTCAACTATTAATAAAAAACAATTACGGAGCTTTATATTGGATAAAATTCAAGAGCAAGGATACATAGTTCAGCAGTTTATCTCATGTCAAATGAAATCTGGTCATGTTTATGATTTTCGATTGCATGTTCAAAGAAATGGGGAAGGTAGGTGGGTTGTTACTTCTATATTCCCGAGAATAGGTCCATTAGGAAGTATTGTATCAAATATGGCTAAGGGTGGTTATAGTACTTATTTAGATGTTTTTTTAAAATCGGAGTTTGATAACGATTGGTATAATATTAAAAGGTATTTAGAACGATTCGCAGTAACTTTTTCTAACCATTTTAATTCTTTATTTAGGGATGTATTATTTGATGAGCTAGGAATTGACGTAGGGATTGATAAAGATCAAAAATTGTGGTTATTTGAGGTGAATTGGAGACCAGGGGTACCTAATATATTTAATCTTGAATTAGATGTAGCTAGAAATTTAATTCACTACGCTAGATATTTGGCTGATAGATCTAAATAAGAAAAGGAAAGTAGAAAAATAAAATGAAACCTTTATATACCAATGTTTCTACTAATCTCTCTTTCTATATCTCCTGTAAGATTATTCTCTATGCATCCCGAAATTTGGCGGATGTTTGACTGTCGTCAAGTCGACGTACCTCAAATGAGCAAAATACCGGAATCTGATAATACATCCTTCATTGTGAGCGGGGGCACATATTTATAAAAAAATACGCTTGTCCAATCCATTATCATTCTCCAGTCATTTAATATTACAAAGGGGGGAGAACATGGAAAACAATGAAGAAATCACGTTTCGATTTGTAAAAAAAGATGGAGAAGAAATTAATTTGGGAAATCTTGCTGGTAAACGAAAAATTGTCATTGTCATTAATAATCAGATAACATTTGCACCAAATACAACACAAATTGCCAGTGGAGCCGGACAAAATAGTGCAGCAGGAAGTAATGCAGCAATAGATTCATCGAATACCCGACAGCAACAAACGGTGGGCGCGGGAGGCGAAGCCATAAATAAGGGAATTAGTGGGGACCAGATTGAGCCGCATAAAATGAAAAAAGAAACTTCGAATGAAGAGGAAGAATTTGTAATTGTCATCAATAATCAAATTAATAAAACCCGTAAGGAACAGGCTAGTGCTACTCAAGTGGCAAGTGGTGGTGGAGATGACAGTGCAGCTGGAACCAACGCTGCTATCGAAAGTTCTAATACTAAACAGCAACATGCAGTAGGAGGAGGAACGGATAGTTCGGCAGTAAATGCAGGCGAAGAAGGCGACCAAATAGAAAAATGCGATTAAAAAAAAGAAGCTGTAGTTATTTTACAGCTTCTTTTTTTTTTAGGAAATACAAGTTTTAGATAGGAGATGAACAAGATTATTGCTTCATAGTTACCCATGTTTATCGTACTGTGTAACTCAAAAAGGTAAGTGATATGAAACAATGAATAATAAGGGCTATAGCATTTGGCTTAGTTACACACAATATAAGATATGGGTAAGTGAAGAAACGGCATAAAAAGAAGCGTAGTTCGTCAAATGGAAGTAATGCTCCATTACCATCAAGTTAAGAAATTCATTGTATCCGTTTTTATGTGATTGTTATTGATTTTAAAAAATAAAAAATCGCCTTATTAAAGGCGATTCATAATGTATTCATTTTGCATTCTTTTGATAAATAAATATCTTTTAAAATTAAATACAATGTTCTACATTAACGTGTTTCTGGATCTTTGTCTTTTTTTCTAAGACCAAATAATCCTAGTAGTCCCAATAAACCAAGCCAAGTCCAATTATTATTTTTATTACGATTATCATTTAAATCATTTGTCGTATTTACATTTCGAGTTCTCACATCATTATTAACTCTATTTGTGTTATAGTCATTAACTCGAGTTGTAATATTATTATCGTTAACTCTATTCGTATTATATCCATCGTATTCAGCATGGACGCTTGTACCAAAAACCGTAATAGTTAGTAAAAGGGCACCTAAAATAGATGAAAGTTTTTTCTTCATGATTTTCCCTCCTTTCGTATTTAATAATGTCTCCAGTTCCTTTAGACAATATTCGGTTGAAAATATATAAAACCATGTACATGTTCTACAATCAGATCAAGCATAATACCTAAATAAATTTCAATCGATTCTTTATGGCTGTTGTATTAAAGTAGTCTAGGGAAATAAAGGTTATTAGCGAATTAAAATAAGTGGCAGATTCATGACTGCTTTTTGGCAGTAAATGTGCCGGTTGTTTTGAAATCAAAGTGATATATTTGTATTGTGAGAAATGACGGAAAACATTGCTCGCAAAATTCCTTATAACTGAAAATGGATCGTCATAACCGGTGGCGATGGGTGTAGATTGGATGAACAGTTGTTTCTTGTTTTCACATTCAATTGCAATTCACGTTGTGTAAACGGAGAAGGTCTTTTGCTCTTCTTCCAGGGACTTAATAATGTTTGTGTAGATAAATGTAAACAACATTAGGTGGTTGGAAGAAGAATAAAACTTCATTTACCGGATTTATAGTTATAAAATTATGATGAAAGGGAAGTTGGTGCACAGTTGCCCCTTCATAATGAAAAAATAGTATATTACCTTTCTTAATGTACATATTAAGTAAAGTGTTTAATATCACACATAAAAGGCGGGGTAATATGAGTGAAAATAAGAAGAATGAAGAATTGAATAAGATAAAGAAGTATTATTTTAATGAGGATAATCAGCCGGTAGCTGGTATAGAGTTAACTTTGCCGCCTGATATAGGAAGCTTGTTAGACCCGAAATCAGTTAATGATGAAAGTAAAGATATTGATAATGAATAAGTTTAATTTAAGCATCCATTCGGGTGCTTTTTATTATGTAAAAAGATAAGGGGTGAGGGTAGATGGATAACGATTTACAAAATAAGATTGATGTACTCGGTCTTCAAGCTGTGGATGAAGCAGCTTATAACAAAGATCTAAAACCTCACGAGGAAACATACAAGCGAGCGAAGATAGATATTAATCGTTTTGAAAATTACAAACTGTATGATGGGGTACACATGCTCTATTCTATTGAATATATCGAACGAACTCCAATAAAAGAGTTATTAAATCTCATAAGGCTAATGCTCACTATAAAAAGATTAATCGCTTGCAGAAATTTAACATACTAGAAAAAACTAGTGTTATTACAAATGAAAAAATCCCTCTTTCAAGATTATCAGATTACAGAATCGGATGTGATGAAACGAATAGTCATAAGAAAACTGTAGAAGAAATTTTGGAAGATTTAAAGAATGGGGAAACAAGAAAAGCTGTATTTACAGGAAATCAAGGGACGGGAAAAAGATTCCTAGCATACAGTATGCTTCATGAATTAAATCAATATTTCTGGGATATCAGTCAGGAAGAAGAAAACTATCATCTTATGAAAAGTTGTTTATATGTTGAATTAGAAACAATAACAAGGTTGATTATGGATTCTTTCGATGATAAGAGCGGCAAATATACTCTTCAATATTTTGTTCAATTAATTGGACAAGCTGATTTTGTTGTATTAGATGATCTTGGTGCAGAAAGCGGGTTAACTGATTCGAATAGACAGGCATCGGATTTCATTCAACGTCTTTTATATGCAGTATCAAATACTAGACAAGGAATGAGTACATTTACCACTACAAACTTTACTGGAAAACAACTTTTTAATAAATATGATGCTAAAACAGTTAATCGTTTATTAGGTGATTCAGAGGTTTTGAAATTCACAACAGCTGATCAAAGGCTTGCAAATTTAGGTTTCTAATAAGGAGGAATAAACATGTGTGCAATATGTAATGGTACAGGAATTATTCGTAAAGAAACTTATCCAGGTGTAATTGAAACAAACGGTTGTAAGTGTGAAGTAGCAAAGCAACAACAAGAGGAAAACCAAAAGCGCTGGGAAGCATGGTTAATAAAATTCGAGCTAATGAAACAAGAGTTACAACGTAATCAACATCAAAAAGTTAGCTAACAAGAAAAAAGGAGGATTTCAGTCGTATGAAGCTTGCGAAAATTGAAATTGATGTTACGGATAATAAAATTTATGTAGTTAAAAATGGAGAGGTTACTCCGCTGAATCCTCCAGCAACAGGATTCGGAGAACAAGTAATTACTTGGCAAGGCGGAAAAGTTGATCGTGTATCAACTACAATCACAGAAAAAATCAAATAACTGGGGATGCGATTATGAAGCAATTAACAATTGATGATGTTATAGGCAGTTTTAACTATAGCGCGATAAGTACCAGTGAAAAGTTTTTGAATCCAAGCTATGAAGTGCATTTCTATGATAAAGAGGAACGGCAAAAGATGGATTGCTTTGATGCTAGGAGTGAAGCTGAAGCTTGGAATGCAACGTTAGAAGAGCATGGTAAAGGTATTCAGAAGATTAGGGTAATTCATTCGGATCGTAACAGAGCTGAATTTTTGGCACTAGATTAGGAGGGGGAACAAATGACCTTAAATCGGTGGTTAACTAATGAAGAATATGAAGTAGCTAAATCTAATGGTATTAGTAGAAGAGCTCTTTACATGAGAGTTTACACATATGGATGGGAATTACAAGAAGCGTTAACAATACCGCCAAGAGCATACTGGCATTTTGGCGAAGGGAAATTCAACAAGTTATTAATAGTAGCGAAAGAAAACGGAATTATTCCTAGTACGTTTTATGGGAGAGTCAATAGCGGATGGAATCCACAAGAAGCAGCGACTATTCCTGTTCGTAAACAAAATGATAGAAAAGATTGGGCTAAGATAGCTCAAGAAAATGGAATTAGTGCTAGTACTTTTAGATCAAGAGTAGCAACTTACGGATGGGATCCAATGAAAGCAGCTACAACACCAGCTAGGAATAAAAAAGCAAAGAAAAATATTAGTTAAAGGGAGTAGATGGAAATGAAAGTAATGGAAAATGGTGTATATGCAACAACTAAATTAGTTAGTGAATCAAAGGGAGGACAAGCTGTAATGAATATCAATCAAATCTGTGAATTAGATCAATATCAGGAAGTAACATTACGTACATGGAATGCAAATAATGATTTCGGTGGACGTGTTTTAAATGCAGCATTAGGGCTTACGGGAGAAGCTGGTGAGGTTGCTGATATCGTAAAAAAAGCTATATTTCATGGTCATGGATTTGATCCGGCTCATTGTCCAGAAGAAGAGAACGGGAATACTCATAAATTAGCTTTAGAGTTGGGAGACATCTTGTATTACATTGCAATCATGTCTCACGAAATGGGATATACCTTAGAAGATATTGCACAAATGAACATTTCTAAACTGGAAAAAAGATATCCAAATGGTTTTAGCAGGGAAGCTAGTCAAAAACGTATTGATGTGAAGTAAGATCAAATTTGAATTTTGTAGAAAAAAAGCACTATTAGAATAGTGCCCAACTTCAATTCACAGGAGTATTATGAGGAAACTTACGTAAGTAGCTTAAGTTTCTCTGTAATAATTATGAATCTGTGATTCGAAAAATGATTATCTTTTAAAGGGAATTTAAGGGGTATTGGTATATGTTGAAATCTTTGTTGAAAATGTCTTTAACTAATATGATAGTTTCGGCATTGTAAAAACTATCATATTAATGGGAATTAATTAAAGAATACTGTATGTCAGATTGTTGCTAATGTTATCCATCCAATTGTAAGGATAATATATTTTAAGATTTTCATTATGGTAATAATGCGCCACTAAAAAAATTACTACTACCTACAGTTAAAGTTCCGCTTTCTGCTGCAGAAAATTGTATATCTATTGTTTGGCCAGCTAATAAATCAATAATAGTTGTAATTTCAAGTTGAGGTGTACCACCAGTAGTAATTGTTCCTGTTTGGCTAGCAACTGATACTAAATTTTTTCTTATAGTTATTCTTAGAGTAGAAGTCGTACCTAAGGTTGGATTAAATCCTATACTGGCACTGAATAAATAGACCCCATTTATAGGAGCTGTAAATGTATTCGTTACTGAAGAATACCCTCCACCATTATTAAATATTATACTACCATACGATACTTGAATATCTGCAGGAGGAGTAAAAGGCTGTGCAACATTTTTTTCTGCACGAAAATTAATGTTAAATGTGGATCCGGTAGGTCCAGTGATGCCGGTAGGTCCAGTGATGCCGGTAGGTCCAGTGATGCCGGTAGGTCCAGTGTCGCCAGTAGGTCCAGTGATGCCGGTAGGTCCAGTGTCGCCAGTAGGTCCAGTGATGCCGGTAGGTCCAGTGTCGCCAGTAGGTCCAGTGATGCCGGTAGGCCCAGTGTCGCCGGTAGGTCCAGTAATACCGGTAGGTCCAGTGTCGCCAGTAGGTCCAGTGATACCGGTAGGTCCAATGTCGCCAGTAGGTCCAGTGATACCGGTAGGCCCAGTGTCGCCGGTAGGTCCAGTAATACCGGTAGGCCCAGTGTCGCCAGTAGGTCCAGTGATACCGGTAGGTCCAGTGTCGCCAGTAGGTCCAGTGATACCGGTAGGTCCAGTGTCGCCAGTAGGTCCAGTGATACCGGTAGGTCCAGTGTCGCCAGTAGGTCCAATATCACCGGTAGGTCCAGTATCGCCAGTAGGCCCAGTGTCACCAGTAGGTCCGGTAATGCCAGTAGGCCCCGTATTACCAGTAGGTCCCGTGACACCAGTCGGCAGAGTAAATGATGGGATTGGTGGGAATGTAGGTCCGACTAGGTCTGGAGAAATCAATATTTCAGATTTTATTTTAGGCGAATTAAATCTGTCTCTCCTAGATATACGTGATCGATTGAATTTATCTTTTCTAGTCATATGTATATCATCCCTTCTTAGAATATCTGATAATACCCAATAGATGCATGATATGAATTGGGTGTGATTATATTCTGAGATAATAAGAACAAATTTTTCTAATCTAATTTTAAAACTCAGAACTAAACAAAAGCGTTATTTTACAGGAAAAGAACAGCTAGCAAAAGCTAACTGCTCAATAGTTTCATATTTTACGCAGGGATGAAATAGTGAATCTAATGTAGTATAGCTTATATAAAGGTGAATATCATTCGTATGTTGATCATAAAGGGATACGTTCAATATATGGGCGCATATGGTGATTTTCTAATATGAAAAGAGAGCCAGGGGGCCCTTCTTTAATAGTTATTGGATTCGCTAGAAAAACGAAAAGCTTCAGATATATTAATGCATTAAAAATTTTGTGAACATGAAGTGCAAGGTCCACCAGTAGGTTGGAATACAACATTATCAACAAAAGCTGTTGCGCCTTCTCCACCCGTAGCTAAGTTTTGGAAACTAATACATGCTGTAGTTACATCAGCAGGTATACACACAACAAGGGTATAATGTTGGAAGCCAGCTTGTTGTTGATTTGCAACAGGTACAATGTGCGGAATGTTTA
>Ga0209025_1000601_pt1 | contig 64911 bp, 66 predicted proteins | sample AraplaMF_Col_mLB_FD_184256 | JGI IMG/M metagenome (GOLD analysis project Ga0209025, IMG submission 184256) | Arabidopsis root microbial communities from the University of North Carolina, USA - plate scrape MF_Col_mLB (SPAdes) (version 2) | ecosystem: Host-associated > Plants > Roots > Endosphere... | reverse complement strand
ATATATCAATTACTATAATAACAAACGAATTAAGGCAAAACTAAAAGGCATGAGCCCGGTACAATACCGAGTTCATGCCCACCAGGCTGCCTAAATATTTTATGTCTAACTTTACGGGGTCACTTCATTTCGATGCGTCTTTTCTATTATATAATCAATTCATCTGAAGGTTGATCTTCATCGTTTTCTTTAATTTTTTGGGCTCTTAATGTTACCATCGCATAGCCAATTGCCATGATAATCCCAAAAACATATCCCCCAACAGTAAAGATAATTGTACGAGAATAGTATGCTTTAATTCCATAATTCTCTAACATCCACCACTGGGCAGCCGCAAACAAAATATCTTTTATAATCCAAGCGATCATTAAATAATTAAATAATTTAAATAGAGATGGATGTTTATATAACTTTTTGCTTTCTTCCCTATCTTGACCTTGAATAGCTGCAATATCAATCATAAAATAATACGGTAATGGCTTTTTAAGTGCTAGTAGCAGAAAAAATACTGCGACAAGTGCAAAGTGATAATACACATTGTATAAGATTAAGTTTGATGCCGACCCTGCATACAAATCCACAGCTGTACTAACCGTCATCGTAGAAATAAGAAAAATACCCGTTACATTAAACTGTTTAGTATACCAAAAACGAAATAACGTATATAAAATCCCTGGTATTGTTGGAACGATCATTGCCCAATAATCTCCAATAACAGGCTTTAAAAATTTATATAAAACAAGCGGAAATACTAAATACAAAATTAGATCGTAAATAATTAAATTACTTTCTTTTTTCATTTTAATAACCTCGTTTTTCAAATTCTACTTTGCAATAGTTAAAATTGATTATAACAAAAAAATCTAAGAGCAGATACTCTTAGATTTTATCAACTATTGACCAAATGTTCTTTTTAATCCATTTATCAAACCTGAATGTAAGCCTTCATGGAAAATATTAAAACTAATCATGTCACGAACTGTTTTAATTTCAAATCCACCTAACTTTATTTCTTTTTTCATTTCTTCATCTAAACGACCTTCATATGTAGAAATAATTTGTTCGCTTTGCTTATCTAATAAAGCAATAATTTCTTCAAAACTAGGAGGTTCACTATTCCAATCACTAGGTTTTGTACCGCCTTTAAAGAAACTAATAACATCTTCAGAAAGGTTAAGTTCATCACCTGTATTTGCATAAAGTAATTGTTCATATGCCCCTAAAATGTGACCGGCATTCCAAAGAATATTGTTATTAAATCCTGTGGGTACTTTCTCTACCACGTCTGTTGAAACTGAACTTAATAATCTTAAAGTATAAGATCTCGTAAATTTAAGTTGTTCAAAAATCGAATCTTTCATTCTGTCCCCTCCATTTTCGATATACTTCCTTTATCTTAACAGATATTATGTTTATTTTTCAGCATAAAAAGAGAACATTCATTTTCTGAATGTCCTCTTTGAAAAATTTAAAATAATGTATATGAACCAGGTCCAGTTAATAATACACTAACAGCTGCGGCAATGATTAACCAATTAAATTCAAATCCATTCGAACCATTCCAAAATCCGTTTTTTAAATGAACTTTTAGGACAGCCACTAACATCACCAATATGATTAACCATGCTCCAACTGTCGTATAGACACCAGCCGCAACGAAAAATCCGCCTACGAGTTCAGCTGCACCAGCTAAAAATGCAAAAAATGCACCGGGTTTAACACCAATTGATTCTAACCATTGACCAGTCCCTTTAATACCATAACCACCAAACCATCCAAATAATTTCTGTACACCATGTGCCGCTAAAATAATTCCTAAAACAAGTCTTAGAATCAATAGACCTTCATCAAGCATATCTACACCTCAATTCTCTTTAATTTGAGATATTTATTGCTTAGTAATGGATATTCATAATTTAAAACGAATATGTCAGTTATTCATAATAAATTTTTAAAAATAAATCAGTTTTCCTCACTAATTAGAATAGAATAGTATAACATATGATTTCTCTAATAAAAGGGGAGCTTAAACATGAAAAAAGTCCTACCATTCATTGTCATCAGTTCCTGGATCATTTTGTTACTAGTAGCCTTTCGATATAATTTATTTCATTTATCATTAGAAGAAATAAAACAGCTCATTATCCATTCAACTCTTCCTCCTACAGTTTTATTTTTAATCATTTTCTGTGCTCGAATCTTTTTATTTATTCCAAGTTCGATATTAATTGTGGTTGGGAGTCTATTTTTTAACCCACTCGAAGCGATTGTACTTTCACTTACAGGCATGTTAATAACTGAGTCGATCATTTATGCACTTAGTAGAAGTATTTTAAGTGATCGTATTCAACAATTCATGGAAGAAAAATATCCTTCTCTCAATAAAGAAATTCTATTAAATCGAAAAAAATACTTATTTATTACTGTTGCGACCCCTCTCGCCCCTACCGATGGCGCTTGCTTTATTGCTGCTTCAACGAATATGAAATACTTGTCATACATTCTGATCGTCTTAGCAGGAAATATTCCAATTGCAATCCTTTACACGCTATATGGTAATTTTTTATTAGAATATCCATGGATTACACTGTGTATTTCTTTACCGATTTTACTCCTAGCAGTTCTATATTTTTCTATTAGAAGGAAACAAAAAAAGGATATAAATTATTCATCTTGATTTGTTAGATACTATTAAAAATTGATTATCCATTCAACCAGCTAACTGGTAACATTTGAATTATTTTACTAAAAAAATCTGATTTCGTCTTAATTTTGAACTATAATAAGATTATTAGTAAAATTTAATAAAAGTTCTGGAGGTAAACAATTGGAAACAAATAAGATATTGTCCTCATTATGTTATTTCAGCGTGTTCTTTGCGCCATTTTTATTCCCTGTAATCGTTTATTTTGTAGCGAAAGATTTACAAATTAAATCTCATTCGAAACGAGCATTTTTTTCGCATTTGCTCCCGTTCATAACAATTGCCATTTTCATTCTTATATCGATCTTTTCATTTGGAAATTTCGACGGTGCAGTCGGATTGACTGTAATAGGTTTTGCACTTGCATTCATCATTAATTTAGTAGTATTTATTTGGAATATTGTTCAAGGCATAAAGGTTTTAATGAATCCGTAACGACAAAAAAACACAGTCTATTTACTGTGTTTTTTTCAATGTGCTTTTAATATGTTTTTCTACATTATTTCTTAGGAAATTGTCTTATTCGACAAATAAAAGTATGTTATTCATTTCCTCTATTCTCCATGAGTTGTCATATACACTTCTTCCGCATTCGCTTTTTTAATAGATTTTTTAATAATAAAAGATAAAAGAAAAACGAACAGTATAATGATTGAACTACCAAAGACCAATTGAGTCGCCGATAATGAAAACAATTTAGCTAAGTAGACCGAATATGATAACAATGATGAAGTAATCAACTTTGAAATTGAGGCGATTATTATAAACCGCTTAAAAGAAACCTTGCTAATTCCCGCTCCTACACAGATAATTTCATCTGGCAAAATCGGGATAATAAACATCAACGTTAGAATAATGGTTTCGTTCCTAGAAACATACTCTTGATACCTTTTTAAATGTTTCTCTTTAACAAATTTAGCAACAAGTTTTAAACCACCTATTCTTGCTAAGAAATACATGACAACTATCCCTGAAATAGACCCAAGAAATCCAATATAAGCTCCTTGGAAGGAACCTAACACAGCACTACCCGCTGGTAAAGTTACTGCTTCTGGTATTGGTAAAAAGATAGGTTGAAAAAGGCAAATCGTAAAAAATATTAATTTAGCAATCGATATATGATCTATTAATATTCGTTCAACTCCATACGTATCAACAAAAACTAAAAACTTTGTAATATAAAAAATTAATCCGACTACCGAAATACAAATTAATATCAAGACTAATGCAATTTTAGTTACTTTTAATATCTTTTTGTGATTTGATAAAACAAGATAAAAATCAAGTAATAAGATACTCAGTATAGCGAAGGTAAATAGCCCTTTATAGATCGAAACAACCGTAGGTAAAAATTCAAGTAAAAAGAAAATTGATACTGCTGCCAGTAGGACATGTATCGAGAGTTCTTTCATTATATTTTTCTTTTTTTGCATCAGATTAATTCAACCCCCTCCACTACTTCGACATTCTATTTAGTAATCTATCAATTTCGTAAACTATCTCATTTTAATTGTAAATAACAACTTCCATTTCTCATATGCACCTAAGTATTAAATTTAATAAGACTTTAGTCTGAGAGTGAGGTAAATTTTACCTATATTATAATAAATTTTTAAAAAAATGACCAATACTACACCTTACATCCAATCTCTGAGGTTGAAGTAGAGCATTATACACTCGATTTCTTTATAAAACTCACTTACGACTATTGAACATTTAATTTAGATTACTTTCTTTTATACTTTCTTGAAAAAATAATAAGTTCTCTATGAAAATACAAAAAGAGTAGTAACTATTTGTTACCACTCTCTTTCTTCTATTATATTTATAGGCTATGTTTTTCTTTTCAAAAAGAGCCTAATTAAAAATCAAAGTTATCTGGATCTGGACCTACTCGATGATTTTGATTTAAAGCATTTATTTCGCTCATTTCCTCTAAAGACAATTCGAAATCAAATAGATCTGCATTTTCTTGGATTCGATGTTCTTTAATTGATTTTGGGATAATAACTACTCCATTTTGCAAATGCCAACGTAAGACTATTTGAGCAATTGATTTATTATGTGATTTAGCAATTTTTAATAACGTTTCATTCTCAAATAATTGTCCTTGCATTAATGGTGCCCATGCTTCTACTTGAATTGAATTTTCTTTTAAGAATTCTCTTAGTTCAACTTGGCTTAATAAAGGGTGTAGTTCAATCTGGTTTACCATTGGCATAATTTCTGCATTTGACATTACATCTTTTAAGTGGTGAATTTGGAAATTACTCATACCAATAGCCTTAACTTTCCCATTTTTATATAGTGTTTCAAGTGCTCTCCACGTATCAACGTATTTGCCTTCAACTGGCCAATGTATTAGATAAAGGTCTAAATAATCTAGTCCTAATTTTTTTAAGCTAAGTTCAAATGCTTCTAAAGTTGATTCGTAGCCTAGATCCGCATTCCATACTTTTGAAGTAATAAATAACTCTTCTCTTCTTAGTCCATTCTCTTCAAGAGCCTCTTTTATACCTTGACCAACGCCTTCTTCGTTTTGATAGATAGCTGCTGTATCAATACTACGATATCCATTTCTGATTGCAGCTTTAACTGAATCTACAACAATTTGTCCACCTTCAACTTGAAATACGCCTAATCCTATAGTAGGCATTTCGATTCCATTATTTAATGTAACGTGATTTTTAATTGTATTAGTCATTTTTTCTATCTCCTCTTATATTCAATTTCAATACTGATGATATGACATATTTTTAATTGGTTGTTTTAGTAAAATTTGTAGCTATTAAAAAAGTAATTCGTCGATTTCCACTCCAGGATGCTCGCTTTCCGTGGGGCGTGCGATGAGCCTCCTCGGCGACTGCGGGGTCTGTCTCATCTTGCCCGTTACTCCCACAGGAGTCTCGCACCTTCCGTTACAATCATTTTCTTTATTTACGGTTTGTTTTAAAAACAACAATCTTTTAGAAAAAAGCCTTTTAATTAGAGGGATTTTAATTTCCTTTTTTCTAGAGCTGCACTCCATAAGCTTAAAAGAACTGCTCCAAAAACCATTAATCCACCAATCCATGGTGTATGAATTAATCCGATTGAATCAACAATTAATCCACCAACGAAAGCACCAATTGCAATTCCCACGTTAAATGCAGCGATGTTTAATGCCGACGCAATATCAACAGCTGAAGGAACATATTTTTCAGCCAATTTAACCACGTATATTTGTAATCCTGGGACATTCATAAAGGCTAATAATCCTAAGAAGAAAATAGTAACTGTTCCAATTACTTTAAAAGGAGCTGTAAACGTTAATATTACGAGTATAATTGCTTGAATTAGAAACATCCAAGTTAATGCTTTTAATGGATTTTTATTTGCAGCCTTTCCTCCGAAAGTGTTTCCTAATGCAACAGCAACACCATATACAAGCAAAATGATACTTACAGCACTTGGTGCAAAACCTGTAATTTTTTCTAATATGGGTGTTAAATATGTGAAAGCAACAAATGTACCACCATAACCCAATGCTGTAATGGCAAACGCTAATAATAATGGACCATTCGTTAGTATTTTGAAGTTATCACTAAGTTTTGAAGCAGGTGCTTGTTTAATGTTTTTAGGAACTAGTATGGAAATTGCAATGATTGCTATGATTCCTAGAATGGCAACTGCCCAGAAGGTTGATCTCCATCCAAAATGTTGACCGATAAAGGTCCCTAATGGTACACCTGTTACAGTAGCAACGGTTAAACCAGTAAACATAAATGCTATTGCGCTAGCTCGTTTATTTTCTGGCACTAAATCAGCTGCTATCGTTGAACCAATTGAAAAGAAAACACCGTGAGAAAATGCTGTAATTATTCGAGCAACTAAAAGTAACCCAAAACTTGTCGAAATTGCAGCGACACTGTTTCCTACTATAAAAATAATCATCAAAAGCATTAATAATGATTTTCGATTCATTTTGTTTGTTAAAGCTGTTAAAATCGGTGCCCCAAAAGCAACACCCATTGCATACCCTGAAATCAATAAACCTGCCAAAGTAATCGAAATACTAAGGTCGTCCGATAGTGTTGAAAGTAATCCAACAGGAACAAATTCTGTTGTTCCAATTCCGAAAGCACTAATTGCTAGGGCCATTAAAGCTGGTGTCCCGGTTTTATTCTCTTGTCTATTTATCGCTTGAGCAGTCGAACTCATTAAAGAATCCTCCTTGTATAATTTATTTTGTCGTTCAATTACTTTAGTGACATGGCGCCTAAAAATTATGTCCTTTAAGTAATAACAGAAAATATGAACCATAAATTGTAGATACTTTTTCATAAATAATAAAAGAAACTCTACAATTAACTATTGATGTATATTGATGTCCTGTATTGATCATCAACTAGTTGTCATTATGAACTACTCTAGAAACGATGAGAAGTATGCACTTTGAAGTGATATAGTTACTTTTTAGTAACATTTTTGAAAATAAAGGAATTTTTATAGAAATTTTTTGGAAAAAAATATAAATATCGCTGAAATCTACACAGTATCGACTAAGAGTGGTATGATATTTTAATCACATAAATGAACATGTACTGGCTATTTTGAAAGATAGTGTATAAAAGGATCGTACTAGTAAAAAAATATTGTATGGGGGCATTATGATGAAAAAATATAACATTCCAGTAGAAGCTTCGTTAGATGTTATTGGAGGCAAATGGAAGGTTGTAATCCTTTGTCATTTAATAAAAGGTAAGAGAAGAACGAGTGAATTAAAAAAGCTGATGCCTAACATCACTCAAAAAATGCTTACTCAACAATTAAAAGAGCTACAAGAAGACAATATTGTTAATAGAGAAGTATTTAATCAAGTTCCTCCAAAAGTTGAGTATTCTTTAACTGAATATGGATGGTCACTTAAAGAAGTATTAGATTTATTATGTTCTTGGGGTGAACACCACATTGAACAAATGTATCCTGATAAAAACGAAGTGCTTCTTTCACCAGTAGAAGACGAAGTCACTTTATAATGTTAAATGATCAGATGAAAAAAACTCCTTTTTTATAAGAAAAGGAGTTTTTTATTTACTAAATTTAATCTAATTTATTTTTTATTAAACAGTTAAAAATCTACTTTTATTCTTTGACCCTTTTGTATAACTTTTTGATTGTCATCAAGTACATCACTGGTTGTAATCTCTAACCAATTGAGCCTTGGTGAAGTTTTTTCCACAATAAAACCTAAAGCACCCTGCTTCGAGCTGTTTGCAACAATCTCTCCGCCTAAATATTCAATATAAAAATCATCTTTAAATACTTTTTCTTCATTATTACTAGTAGTTAAATGTGAAACAGGTCCAAATCGTACATTTTCACTTGAATGATTAATCAGTTCTACCTCTACCTTTACAAATTCAAACTCCTCATAGTGCTCGGTGTAATAATGAAAATAGTCCATCAACGAATATGTCGGTAAATTATGAATTAGCTTTACATTTTTAATCTTCATATCGATTGGGCCAATATGAAATGATTTATTCAAAGCAGCTAATCCATTCAAGGTCACTTCACCCTTATCATCCTTTAGTATTTGTCCTATTTTTAATAATTTTGTATCATCCGTTACTTGAGGGTTCGGTACATAAATATCTGAAAGAGATTTTGCTTTGTGCTGGTTAGTTGTAGCTTTGTCCGTTTGAGTATGACCAGTTTTAACAAGTTGTTTATCGGCATCTTGCACAAGGTTACATCCACTTAATATTGTAAATGCTAAAAAGATTGGAATCATTTTTTTCATGGTAATCACCGTCCATCTTATCATGTCATGAGTAATTCAAAGAAAATTCCCGTTAAACTAAATCATCTAACGGGAACATTCATTTTATTTTCCATTTTTCAAGATGTTAAAGATGTTTTTCGCTTGATCAGTATTATCGATTTTACCAACAAATAACTGACTACCAGGACCATAAGCGTATACATTAACATCTTCACCTGTATGACCACCTGTTGTCCATCCAGTTACTGAGCGATTATCAAATATCGCTTCGATAGAATTATCAATTTGAACTAGATCTTTGGATTGAGCCGCAGTTTTAACCGACTGGATTTCTTCTGGTTTTAATTGTAAGTCGATATAAGATTTAAGTGTTTTCTCTACATCTGCACCTTTTGAAATTTGCTCTGCCATAAAGTCCGGTGTACGTTTTGCAGCCATAATTGGAGCACCGTACCAGTTGTAATCACCTTTTGCACCAATTGAGAATCCACCCGTTGAATGGTCAGCTGTAGCTACTACTAATGTATGTTTGTCCTTTTTAGCAAAAGCGATTGCCGACTTAAATGCGATTTCGAAATCCTCCATTTCACTCATAGCAGCAACGATATCGTTATCATGACCAGCCCAGTCAATTTGGCTACCTTCTACCATTAAGAAGAAACCATTTTTATTTTTATTTAACTTATTGATTGCAGTGTTTGTCATATCTCTTAATGAAGGTAAAGTTGAATCGCGATCAATCATTTTTGGCATTCCACCTGGGGAAAATAATCCTAACATTTTTGAATTTTTGTCATTTAACATCTCATTTTTATTTGTTACATAAGAGTAACCATCTTTTTGAAATTGTTTAGTTAAATCACGGTCTTCTCGCACAAAATTACTTAATCCGCCACCTAACATGACATCAATTTTGTGACCACCTTTAATCATTTCATCATAATAGTCATCTGCTATTGCATTCATGTTTTTACGGTTAACGTCGTGCGCACCGTAAGAAGCAGGTGTAGCATGTGTGATTTCAGAAGTTGCAACCAAACCTGTTGATTTACCTTTTTCTTTAGCAGCTTCTAGAACTGTTTTAACAGAGGATCCATCATTATCTACACCAATCGCTGCATTGTATGTTTTTATACCAGCCGACATTGCAGTAGCTGCTGCTGCTGAATCTGTGATATTTTGTTTTGGATCTTCAGGATAAGTCATTTGTTGGCCCACAAGATATTTATCTAATTCAGTTTGCTCAACTTCTTTTGTTGCCGGATCATCTTTTAAATAGCGAAGAGCAGTTGTATAAGATACTCCCATACCATCACCAATGAAGAAAATGACGTTTCTGATTTCATCTTTTTTTGAAACTTCTTTTGCTTGAACTTCATTATTTGCAAATGAACCAATAAATGTACCTACTACCATAGTTGAGAGAACTGCTACAGGAATTAATTTCTTTTTTAGTGTGTTATTTAACAAATGAATATCCTCCTTAACGTTTTTAATTGTTTTTTAATTACTTTTTAACTATAAATTAGAATTATTAATCTGCTATGGAGCCGCTGTAAATTGATATTAAAGAATGTAACTAGTGAGTAAATTTTATTTATTGAAATAAATAAAGAACCCCTCCAGTTTAAGACTAGTGAGGTTCTTTACCTTTTAAAGTTAAATTAATTATTACTAACTTCTAATAATTCAACTTCCATTTCAAAAAAAGCGCTTTTGAAATTTGTACAAAATCATCTTCGTTCAATTTAATTTGATCGCCGATTTCGTACTTCAATACAGCTTTTGCTGGAACATATTTAATTGTTTTATATGCTATCATAATATTATTATTAACCATGATTAAGCTACAAAGCATTTTTACTTCATTTAATGAACTACAATCTTTCTCTTCGAATCATCGAGCTCTATAGCAAAAATAATTATCTAACACTGAATATCCCTCTATTAGTTAAGTTAATATCTAAAATCATACTTTTCTTTTTGAACATTTATCTTTTTATGATTTATAAGTATTTCATGATTATTTACCCAACTCACATTATACTTGTCTGGAGATAACCACAATATGAACTTTCCTTTTTTATGGCCTTTGGAAGTTAACTGTCCGATATAGCTATAATCTGATTTCAAAAAAACGCCACCATATAAGTAAATGGTCAACTTTTGATTTCCATTTGGGGAAGGAAGCTCCTCAATGACATCTAATTTATTCGTATTTACGTGGTCCAAAATGGCGATCGAATTGGACTGCTTTGAATGAAACAAACAAAAAACACCTAAAACGATTACGATTAATATAAAATAAATCGCAAAAAATAGCCTACCCGAAATTTTCATACTAGTTTAGAATCTCCCATACTTTTTTGACTCAGTCTCTATGACAGTAAATATCCTTGAATAAACATCCAATATATTCTCTTTAGTTACCTTATCGTTATATAAGCCAAAAGACCATGAATTATCGATTCCTTCTGGAGTTCGCCTATATCCTGCTGCATAACTCCATTCATCTATTTCAGGAGTATTTTCATACGACAAATCTTCTTCAGTAAAAGGTATAAAAGCTTTTGTTGACTGTACAAAAAAGAATGGAATACTTGCTTGCTTATATACTTTTGCATATTTACTCTCCGCTGCTTCTGACAGATGCTCTTTCATGATCATGACCGCATCAAAAGAAGAAAGCAGCCTACTATTCTCTAATTCTTTAAATGAAATTTTATGAAACTTTATATTGTTTTCTCTGATCTCAGGGGGATTCCCTATGATTCCTATTATTAAACGATTTCCATTATATGGCGGTGCAATTGTATTTTGAGTACTGCAGGATACTATACAAAATAAGCAAATGAAAAAAACAAGGAATGTATTCCTCATTTTATAACCCCCTTTAGTAAGTAAAGTCCTTAACAATAAGCACAACTATATTTTACCATTATTTTACATTTATTAATTAACTATTTTAAATAATAACCCAGTTAAACTAGATTACTTCTATTCTAAATCCGCTCCCTTTTAGATGAAAACTACCAAGTCAACTTACTCAGCTCAATTTATAGGTCTAATGCAGCCGATCTGTAAACAAGCTTTCATAATTGTTTAATCAAGTGACGTGGACATAAGAAAACCCATGACTCTATAAGAACACGGGCTTTTCTAACAATAATTTAGTTTGATAAATAGTTCTACTTAGTAGCTTTCGTTTAAAAACTCTCAATAATGATATGATGTGCTTCCGGTTTTGCCTGTAATCTTAGTGGTAGAGCAGTCGTACCATAACCATTACTAACAATTTGTACTACTTCTTTAGAAATATGGGTTTTCCCCATTTCATATGGTCCAAAACCGAAGATACGTATTTGTCCTCCATGGGTATGTCCACTCAAAACAAGCGAAATTTTATGTTCGGGTTCAATTAAACTCAAAACTCTTGGATCATGACTTACTAATATTTTAAATGAGCTTTCATTTACTCCGCTTAGTGCTGATTCTAAATCTACAAGCCCCGTATTCATATCGTCTACCCCGATTAAAGAAAAACCTTTATTATCATGCAAGATTGTTGCAGATGTATTTTTCAACACTTGTACACCATTCTTTCGAAATAGAGACATGATTGTCACCTGTAAAACCTCTTTGTCATTATTACCCCAAACAAAATATATTGGAGCTAATCTGCGTAGCTTCTCCAGATTATTATGTACTCTTTTTAACGGAACACATTTTTCTAGTAAGTCTCCACCTATAATAACAACATCTACTTGGCCAATTACTTCATCAATAATTGAAGGATGAATCGTTCTTCTATGAATATCAGATATAAAAAATAAACGTATAGGCTTATTAAGTTTCGCATGTGAGAAAGAAAATTCATGTTTTCTCACTATATTTAAATGTGCCTGTTTGTACATATATATCAAGAGTAAAGTACCTATAAAGACTAAGGCGATAAGTATATAGATCATGTAATCCTCCTACCATTCCTTCTTTGCTAATTACGGACAATAGTCGAAACTCAATACAGAAATTACATGTAATTTCCTTACTTTCGTTACATATCATTGTTGCCTATTCTTTAAATTTAAGCTGATTAATACAGATTTAATATAAAATACTTTCTTTGGATTAGATATCGACATTCTATGATAAAAAAAGAGGCAATTGAGTTATTAATTACTCTAAAGCCTCGTTTTATATAGTATATTAAGTGTACTTTAATTGAAGTCTCTTTTGGTGATCAGAATAACCATTTGGATTGGACTTATGCCAATTCCATGCATCACTAATTATTGAAGTGATATCTTCATGTCTAATTGTCCACCCTAATTTTTTCTTCGCTTTCTCTGATGATGCAATCAATATACTTGGATCACCAGTCCTTCTCTTTCCTATTTTCAATGGAATGGGATGATTTGTTATCTTCCTAACGGCTTCAACAACTTCTAATACTGAATATCCCTTGTTATTTCCGAGATTAAAAATATCACTTTCTCCTCCATTGGACAGATAGTTAAGTGCTAATAGATGAGCATCAACTAAGTCTTCCACATGAATATAGTCTCTTATGCACGTTCCATCCGGAGTTTCATAATCATCTCCAAAAATTGTGATCTCTTCTCTTTGGTTTAAAGCCACTTTTAAAATTAATGGAATAAGGTGAGTCTCAGGTGTATGATCTTCTCCAATTTCGGCAGTACACCTAGCCCCAGCAACATTAAAGTATCTAAGTGAAATATACTTAATTCCATATGCTCTACTGCACCATTTCATCATTTTTTCCATCATTAACTTTGTTTCACCATAGGTGTTTGTAGGGTTAGTACTAAAATCCTCTGAAATAGGCACTAGTTCAGGTTCACCATATACTGCCGCTGATGAAGAAAATACAATATTTTTAATGCCAAACTCATTCATAACTTCTAAAATCATTTGAGTTCCAACTACATTATTACTAAAATAGTCCAAGGGCTTCTCAATTGATTCGCCTACTAAGCTGTTTGCTGCAAAATGTATTACTCCATCAATTCTTTCGTTTTGAAATACGTTCCGCAAAAATTCTTTGTCTCGAATATCACCTTTATAGAATTTTGCCTCAGAGTGAATGGCTTCTTCATGACCAGTTTGAAAATTATCTATGATTACTACTTTATAACCATTATCAATGAGTTGATATACAGCATGGGATCCTATATACCCTGCACCACCTAGGACTAGTATACTCAAATCATCACATTCTTTCTTTTTCAATTACTAGTGCTTTTCCACGTGGAAAAACAAATAGTTTCTGGCAAAAATAATTTAATATTGTGTATAAACAAGTACTTATTAAAACAGCCACATCGGTTTTATAATGTGATGGAATAAAAGTGCTTTTACTAAGTAATAAATCAATTGTTTTAGTTCCCAGATTATATGCAATTAGATAACAAGATAAGATAACAAGAATAAATCGGATCATACTTTTTCTTACAGATCCTTGACTTTGAAAAGTAAAATTCCGATTTAATAGAAAGCTTACACATGCCCCAACTGAGTTTCCCAAAAATGTGGCCGTCCAATACGATAGACCAGCTACATGTAACAGTACATATATTACACTTAAGCCTACAATCGTATTGGCAATTCCAACTAAAATGAAACGAACAAAAGTATTTTTCATAATTAACCCTTTTTATGAATCACTTTAGCTAGTTGTTGCGTTTTGTTTAAAGAATATAAATCACATTCAATTGCATATCTAGGACGTCTTTTAACTTCTTGATAAATTTTCCCTATATATTCACCAATGATTCCAATACCCATCAGTTGCAGACCTCCAACAAACCAAATCGAAATCATTAATGAAGACCACCCTGATTCCGTATTGCCTAAAATCTCTTGGATAAATGCATATCCTCCAGCTATCGTACTCAATATTAAAGATAGGAATCCAAGAAATGTTACAAATCTAATTGGAGCGATACTAAACGAAGTAATTCCATCAAACGCAAATGCAATCATTTTTTTTAATGGATATTTCGATTCTCCAGCGAGTCTTTCTTTTCGATCATAATAAACTTTTGTTGAAGCGAAACCTACTAGAGGTACAAGTCCTCTAAGGAATAAGTTAGTTTCTGTATAATTAAACAATTCATCTAGTGCACGTTTACTCATCAGCCGAAAATCCGCATGATTAGGTACTAAGTTAATCCCGATTTTCTCCATGAAACGATAAAATCCAAGTGCAGTTGACCGTTTAAAAAACGTATCCGTATCCCTACTATCTCTCACACCATAGACAATATCGAAGCCATCCAAATATTTTTCTACAAATGTACGAATGACATTAATATCATCCTGTAAGTCTGCATCGATGGAAATTACACAATCAGATTGCTTACTTGCTACCTCAAGACCGGCAATTAGAGCATTCTGATGTCCTACATTTTTCGCAAGTTTTAATCCCTTTACTAAATGATTTCTTTCACATTCATTTTCGATTAATTCCCAAGTTCTGTCCTTACTTCCATCGTTTACGAAAAGAATCTTACTTTCTTCAGAAATAAGATAATCTGCGATCATATCTTCTAAAACGATTGTAAGCTGTAGTGCTGTTTCCCCAAATACTTCTTGTTCGTTGTAACAAGGTACAACAATTGTCAAAATAGGTTTTTTCATTATATTCACTTCCATTTTAGCTGTTATTTTACTTCGTAAAGGTAAATTCGCCATGCAGAATCTTTTTCATCAAATACTTTCTTCAATAACAGTCCATTACTTTTTGCATTTTCTATTGGTACGGCAGAAAAAATATATTGGCCTCCCATTTTCTTAAACGCTTCGATATTAAGTTTCAAATGATGAATTTTCACTTTCGAATCTTTTTTAAATTCATAGTTTTTACCTAGCTCAGCCACGAAGATGTAGCATCTACTACCCCATTCATCAAAATACTTCTTAAGCAATAGACTTTTATCTAATTCAGGAGAAATAATTTTTCTAAATTGGTGTTTGTATTTAAGTGAATAAAAATTATTATATGTGTCAAGAGTATAGAATCCATTATATTGTGCAATTGCTGGATGAATTCCTATACTTGCTACACGATAACTCTTTTGGGGTTTCCCAATATATTGTGCAATTTCTTTAAATTGATCGACCGCATAAAATTGTTTAAAGGAAGGTTTATTAGCTACTCTGTAAACAATTTCATCATTTGCACCAAACATAACAATTATTTGAATAGCAAGGCATATTTTCACAAACTTTTGCCATCCTTTACCTTTAACCCATAATATATAGCTGCCAACAGCAAACATAATATAAATTATTAAAGGTCTTAAGAAATGAAATCTAGCAAAATTAAACGTATTTAGTAATTGATAATGATCCTTTAACGGCTTCCAACCTTTATAAAACCAAAAAGCATACCAGACTGATAATAAAAAATTGAAAATAAATAGATAGATATATCGTTTTTCAATATTTCCTTTTTTATGATTACGTATCATCCAAATGGCCATACAAGAAAGGGGTACAATGACGAGCGTGTGTAACGTAAGTACATGCGTATGTCCTAAAAGATAATTTTTAAATACTAATCGAATCGTATGCCAAAAACTCAATTTAGAACTTTGGAATTCATTTCTACTTGTTGGCTCTGAAGGAAATACTAAGGAATAAACAAGTCGATATTCAATTCCTAGGTAAATTACTGTCATTAGTACAATACTTAAAAAGAATACCCAATTCATTTTCTTTTTAACGAGTAAGTCTCTTAACCAGAGAAAACCCATAAAAACTAGAAAAAAGAAAAATCCTAATACAAAGCTAGAATAAAAAGGTATTAAGATTAAGGTCACCCATTCTTTCCATGAATATTTACCGCTTCTAATATTCAAGAATGCCCATAGTGCTAATGGCATGCCTAAAGTGCTTAGCATACCTGATGGCCAAAACGGTGTTAGTGCAAATGCAAGTGAAACCCATACTCTAATAAGATAATTTTCTTTAGATAAAATAAAATGGTTTTTTAATAGCAAATACATTCCTAAAAACGCGATTAATCTAGTAATCATTTGAGAAATTGAATAAGCAAGCATTGAAGGGAAAATATTATTCAGCCACTGAATACCACTAAACTCTGTACCATATGCATTCCTAGGCAATCCATTAATAACTTGTGGAACGACTGAATTAATACTACTAAATAATTCTCCGGAGTTTTTAAGTGTCTTATACCAAGCGATGTTCGAATCTAAATTATCATGAACCCTTATATGTGCGTTTTCTCCTAAGATAAAAAGTGGAGAAACATAGATGAGTATTAAAATTGTTGCTATAAATAAGTGCTTCTTTTCCTTACTCCAAACTGTCATAAATTTCATAATTGATACACCACACTATAATTCCTTTTTTTAAAAACGGGCTCTGTTCTATTATTATGCTGTTTTTCCAAGATACTAATTAGACAGAGAATCCTCCAACTCCTGCTATAAAAATTTGCTGCGAGATGCAAAGAGGTAGAAATGTGCGAGAATGCTATGCAATTCTGTCGCTTAAAGACTAGGGAAATCTCATTTCAGAACCAACTAAATTTTATTTTGTAAAAATTTAAGGAAAGCTGTTTTCAAAATCATTGTTCCTATTTAATAAGGAGATTGTTTCTGCTGCTAATTGCTTCTTTTTCATTCGTCTGGAGATGGGACTCCTCAGCGCAATCGTGCCTGTGGAGACTTCCCTGACCATCACTGCCACAGGAGTATCACGCCTTTATCCACCAACTAATTTCTTTACAATCTTTTTGCATTAACAAAAGCCTATTTATTAAACACCAATGATTTAGTAATGAGCCTGAAAAATAAAAGTTTACACGCCCTAAATAGAGGTATTCGCCATAATACTATCTATATACTTTAAAAGTGGTGCTCTAAGTTCTTTATTTCGTAATGCATATTCAATATTAGTTGTAATAAACCCACTCAAATCACCCACATCAAATCTTGTGCCTTCAAATTCATATCCATAAATGTTTTGAATTTTATTTAATTGCTGCAAAGCATCCGTTAATTGTATTTCACCTTTTGAATCTGGTTCTAAATTTTCAAGAAAGCCAAATATCTCGGGAGTTAATATATATCTTCCCATTATTGCCAAATTTGAAGGGGCTTCGCCCATCATAGGTTTTTCAACTAAATTGAAAATTTTATATAAATTTTCCTTCTGAATTAAAGAGAGAGAATCAACTATTCCGTATCGATCTGTTTCTGATTCAGGAACTGACTTTACTCCAATGATTGATGTATCTAATTGTTCAAATTGATTCATTAGTTGTTTTATGCAAGGAGTTGGTGCATCTACGATATCATCACCTAATAAGACTGCAAATGGTTCATCTCCAATAAACTTTCTCGCACACCAAACTGCATGTCCTAAACCTTTTGGTTCCTTTTGACGAATAAAATGGATATCTGCCAATTTGGAGGCTTTCAGAACCTGTTCAAGTAATATGTCCTTACCATTTTCATATAGTTTTCGTTCTAATTCATATACATGATCAAAATGGTCCTCTATTGCACGTTTCCCTTTACCTGTAACGATAATAATATCTTCAATTCCTGCCTCAATAGCTTCTTCTACAATATATTGAATCGTGGGTTTGTTTACGATCGGGAGCATTTCTTTAGGTAATGCTTTTGTAGCTGGTAAAAAGCGTGTTCCGTATCCAGCAGCAGGTATAATTGCTTTTTTGACCTTTCTCATAAAATCTAGCTCCTTTTCTTACATATTCTAAATTTATTATCCAGTGAAGATTATAGAATTGTTTTATGAAATTCTCATGAAAAAACCGACTAAAGGATTATAATTTTATGTAAATATAATTTAATAAACCTTCAAGAAATCTTAATTTATCGCATTATTTTGATTTGATTCTTTTTATGTAATACATTTAACTTCTACTAAATATTCTAATTTTAGGATGAAGCTTTAATTTTGTTACTATCCTCCCCAGAAATCTCTCAAATTTCACTCCAATTATTTTCTTTATCAACCGACTAACTATAAAAATACCTTTTAATGTACAAGAAGAAGATTTTAGAAAGAGTCTTCAATTGAAGATATTTCAAGATAATATAAACGAAAGTTATGACTATGTTTATTCCAATAAAAATGTAAGTTACTTGTCTAATAGAACCCGCTCATTTTAATTAGGAGTGATCGCATGCTTATTTTTGTAAATGAAAAACAAAAACAGTTCCATCTAACAAATGGAAAAGTTAGTTATCTATTTTATGTGCTGAAAAATGGACATCTTGGCTCATTTTATTTTGGAAAAGCGATTCATCAATTTGAAGATGTATCTCCATTTTTTGATGAAAATCCTCCTACAACATACACCTCTCATTATTATGATGACCGATCATTCAGTCTTGATACGATTAGACAGGAATATCCAGTCTATGGTTCAACGGATTATCGTGAACCAGCCCTAAGCATCCGACAATTAAATGGTAGTCATATTTCGAATTTTATTTATAAATATTATTCAATTACAAAAGGAAAACCTATTTTAGAAGGGCTACCTGCAACCTACACAGAAAATGAAGACGATGCTGAAACAATACAGATAGTCCTTGAAGATTCATTACTTCAAGCAGAACTTGTTTTATGTTATACGATTTTCAAGAATTTACCTGTGATTACACGAAGCGCATATATTTGTAACGAAGGAACGCAACCCTTCTACTTGGAACGTTTTATGAGTACATCTGTCGATTTGCCTGATAAGGATTTCATTATGATTCAACTAAGTGGTGCATGGTCGAGAGAAAGATATATAAAGGAGCGACCTTTAGAGTCTGGTATTCAGTCGATTTCAAGTATTCGAGGAGCAAGTTCACATCAACATAACCCATTTCTGGCTCTTAAAAGGAAGGATACAACAGAAACTCAGGGAGAGGTTTATAGTTTTAATTTTGTTTATAGCTCAAATTTCATCGCCCAAGCTGAGGTCGATTATTATGATACAACGAGAATTACGATGGGAATTCATCCTTTTCGTTTTACTTGGAAATTAGCCAAAAATGAACATTTTCAATCACCTGAAGTAGTAATGGTTTATTCTAATTCAGGATTAAATGGAATGAGTCAGACTTATCACGACTTATATCGGAACCATCTAATCAGAGGAAATTGGAAAAATACAGATCGCCCTATTTTAATAAATAATTGGGAGGCCACTTATTTTAATTTCAATGAAGAAAGGCTATTAAATATAGCAACACAAGCAAAGGAACTTGGATGTGAATTATTTGTTTTAGATGATGGATGGTTCGGAAAAAGAAACAATTCTTATTCATCCCTCGGTGATTGGTACACGAATTTAGAGAAATTCCCTAATGGCATCAAGACTTTTTCACAAAAAATAAATCAACTAGGTTTAAAATTTGGTCTCTGGTTTGAGCCCGAAATGGTAAGTCCAAATAGTCAATTATTTAAAGAACATCCCGATTGGATTGTTAGCACACCTAATCGACTTATTTCACTTGGAAGAAATCAACTTGTTTTAGACTTTTCTAGAAAAGAAATAGTGGAAGAAATATATAATAGGATGGCAATTATCATAAAAGAGACAAATTTATCGTATCTAAAATGGGATATGAATCGATATATTACAGAGGCTTATTCCCCTGCATTAGAGAATGATATGCAGGATGAGTTTTATCATCGATATATTTTAGGAGTGTATGATTTATATGAAAAGCTGTTAACGGAATTTCCTCACGTTTTATTTGAATCCTGTGCTGGTGGCGGTGGCCGTTTTGATGCCGGCTTATTATTTTACGCACCACAAGCTTGGGCGAGCGATGATACAGATCCTATTGAACGGTTAAAAATTCAATACGGCACATCACTCGCTTATCCAATTTATAGCATCGGATCACATGTATCCACTTCTCCTAATCATCAAACAGGTCGTATTACACCGTTATCAACGAGAGCAAATGTCGCTTATTTTGGGACGTTTGGTTATGAATTAGATCCGTCAATTCTATCAGATGAAGAAAAGTCACAAATTACATCTCAGATCAATTTTTTCAAGCAACATCGAACCCTGATTCGGACCGGAGATTTTCACCGCTTACTTGATCCATTTAAAGGAAATGAAACAGCTTGGATGATTGTTAGCAAAGATAATAGCGAAGCGATCTTTGGCTGGTATAAAGTATTGGCGACTCCAAACCCAAAAGCATATAAGACGATAAAATTGGCTGGATTAAACCCTACTATCAACTATTATCTTAGTGGGGTTAATCGAACTTTCCAAGGTGATGAACTGATGTATAACGGTATTCCACTCCCTCTTGAATTTAATGGGGCGAACAAAAAAATGGCGCGACGTATGGGGGATTTCCAATCTGAAGTCTATTATCTTGTTCGATCAGATTTTCAGATGACAAATTAGCATACTACTTTTAGACATTAAAAAGGCAAGGCCCTATTGGCCCTGCTGGTTATTTGACTATTACCTTACCCGCCATTCCTTCATTGAAATGGTACCGACAAATCAGTTCATATGTACCGGGCATTTTCGGTTCCACGGTAATGGTTTTTTCTTTTCTCGGCTGGACTTCAACATCAATACCGAGCTTTTCTACTGTGAAGGTGTGCTCTTTCACACCTTCATTTCTCAATATCAACGTTGTCGTTTTTCCATTCGGAATAGTGATGACTTTCGGATTAAAGTAATCATCGTCCAACTCGACCTTAATCGCTTTCGCTGTCTCAGTTGGCTGCGTTAAGACGACGGATTCGGCAAAAGCAGAGAATGAGCCTGAAGATGTCACAACCACAATCATCGCCATTAAAACGACAAATCTAGTTAACCACTTTTTCATAGACATGCGCAATCCCTCCTTTCCTAAGCACTATTGTTTTCCAATTCATAAAAAATTATCACTAAATTTGGGTTCCAACGTGCTTCAAATAGTTACTCTTTTAACTGAAACAGTTACAAAGTTACACGCTTATAGCTTTGGTCTTTTATTTTTAATTCCAATTCATAATCATACGATTTATTACATTTAACATAGTAATCATTTCCCATAAATTTTTCTGGAAGCGTCTGAACAATGCATGGAACTTTACAAACATCGTATCCTAAAACTGAAACGAACAACTTAATTTGAAAGGAATGAAATGACAATTGAAAATGCACGAACTTGAAAGACGCCTCATTACTCAACAACACAAAGATTTATTCTTGCAAACAAAACATACACTTGATGCAATTGACGAATTAATTGAAAAACATCGCAAACTTGTTAGCATGCAGGCTACTGCCGGCGTCTCTCCTGTAGGTATAGTAGAAAAAGTGTTTCATGAAACGCTCTTTCAAGTAAAAAAAGAAATTATTCACACATTAGAAATTACACTGGATGACTTGGAACACCGCGGAGACAAGAATCACAAAAAGCACTTTCCAGATGGCGTAGAGTAAGTTAACTATTTACTACTTTTATTCTTGAGAAAGAGTATGATCATTATTTGATCATACTTTATTTCACTCTATTTGTTGTTCAAGTAATGCATGCGTTGGACAACCGAATAGAACTGTTTATACAACCATGATGCTCTTTAACTAACACAAACCTAAGTTCAATATTCGCTGACTTACATTAAAGGATAATCCTTAAATCAGAGTAAATTGTACTTCGATGACTTACAGCATAAAAATAAATAAAGAGTAGTCCTACTATTAAAATTAACAAATATGAGATTAATCTAATATGTTTTGTTTGTATCAATTCGATCACCTTCCATATAACTTCACCATTTACTTTATGATAAAAGTAACTACAATCAATTTTATCTTAAATTGACACGATTCCACTTTTGTGAAATTTCATCAAGTCCTATTTTATTAATTAAAAATCAAGTTGAATCAAATAAAAAAAGATCTTCCTTGTGAAGATCCTTTCGCTGCTTATTTAACAAACGCATGCGTTAGTTCGGCATTGGGAGGGATGAATTACAGATTTATTTATTGAAGTATGTGACAATAATCCATTACATTAAGTTATTTACTGTTAATAGTAAAATAAAAACTCTCATAATCTGGAACAAATAGAAATGAAAATTTTTTCATTTTAAAATTCCTTTTACTATTTTGAGAATATATCTATCAAATCTAGCTATAAAACCTTCACCATTCACTCCTCTTTCTGATACATGCTTTTTATGCAGTTCTACTATATTAAGTCGAGTTTTTACTAGGTTAAAAACAAATTTTTCCGATTTAGCTAACAATCCTTTACCATTCTCTCCTCTTTCAATTTTTTGAACATGTCTTTTATGGAATGCTGCGACTCTCATATTATGCTCTTTCTGCCAATTGTGAATTTTATTTTGTTTCATTTATGTTTCCACCTTTCAGTTATATATTTAGTCAACATTTAACCTAAACTCAACCTTTTATATCCCTGACATTTCATCGTTCAATCGACATGTTAGGGTAAAGGAGGATTTTTTATTTTGATTATAATGTAAAATATAAATGAGATTTATGAACAAAATATGAACCACTATTTTATGACGAAACCATCAGCAAGTTCACCGAGAATTGAACTTATACTACAATAATGGTGATTCTCTTTTTCTAGCTTGTCTACAGAATCATATGCATAATCCAACTATTGCATGCGTTCATATTAAATGGATTACATAATTTCATACTTAATAATTAGTATTAATTATTAAGTATGAAGGAAGATAGTTTTGAAGAAGAACAATATTCGATCTGAAATATGGTTAACTAGGTACTTAAATGAGCGACAAGACGAAGATTCGTATTATTTATAACTGTTAGAGCCCTTCACAGATTTAGCATTGTATAAACACGATATATCATTCAAAATGATTCTTTAAATTCAGAGTTTAATAAAGAAATTTCACCACATCAACTTAGACACAGTCATGCAACTCATTTAATGAATAATGGTGCCGCTCTTCTCGAAGTAATCCAAAGTTTATTAGGTCATGTAATAAACGCCCCATATTGGTGAATCTTTTCACTTAAATTAATCTGCCTTTCAGTTGAATAAGAAACTTTTTCTAAAATAAAGAAAAGAGGCTAAAGTAAATATTAATTTACTCATAGCCTCTTTAATATCATTAATCTTTAATTGGTTTTCTTATTACTACACGTTCATCGATTTCACTTACATGAAAATCTTCTTTTGTTGGAATATTTTCATTTTCGAAATGGTTCATTTTTCCAACTCCCAGTAAAATTTTATTTAAATTAACTTTTTGCAAATGAACACTTGTCATAATAACTTACAATGTTATGACAAATTTAAATATAAGTTGTGACAAGATTTGTTATAACTCACGTGTAGAAGAACAATAAAGTTGGAAAAATAATTTAACTATACATCCATTGATATTTATATATTTATCACGAGTTTAGTAAAAATAAAGTAAGAAAAAAGTAAATATCTTAATTATTTATTTTTAATAATTTTTCACATCAATATTCGATTATATTTGTTTTTAACTGCTAACGATTTTTCTGTTAACTGTAAAAAATGTAGTTATTATAATATATTTATGCATTTTGTTTGTGGTATTATTTTATTAAACTCTACACGTTATTAATTGTTTCTTCTATAGATAATCAACTAGTGTTATTCAATGGTAAATGTGTATAAATATTTGGAGGTAAAAAATGCAAATTGAACAATTCCAGCACTTGTATACACAAAAGTGCCGTGACAGAAACTGGCCAAAAAGATTAAATGCAATAGTTGATTACTTAGTAACACAACATGACCTTGACATTACGGAAGAACTTTCAGACCAACAATATCTGCTAAATATAATACAATTAATAAATGATAATCCTGAAGAAGCAGATAATATCTTAACTGATTTAGTTGTTATATTAAATGACAGATACTCTTTAGGGGAACCCTATCTATTCTCACAAATAGATAATGAAGGTAATGCTCAAACTCTAAGCCAATCGTTCGCTGAAGTTTTTGATGGAATTAAATCTTATGAATCCTTTGATTTCGAACTAATTGAATTGCCTATAATAGATAGTGTAAAACAAACTGTGGAATTAAAAATTAGGTATACTGATTGGTATATCAACAATTTCACGTCAGAAAGGGAAAGAGATCTAAGCTCCGGTACAATCCATCTTCATTTCTTACTAAATGAAAAAATATGCCTTTCATCTAAATCAGGATATAATAAACTGTTTTCTAAACTACTTGGCTTCCTAGAAGAAAATGTTGAGGGTTTTTATAGTAAGAATGTATACATACAAAACAAAGTAAAAAGCTTAAAAAACAGTGAATTTGCACCATTAACTTTATTGGCTAGCCACTTAATTTATAAAAAGTTTGCTGATATTGGTTTTAAAGTACAAAGTGTTAGTTCATTAACATTTAACAATGAGCAAGCTCCTTATGTGAAAAATGCAAAATTAGGTGGGACTAATCTATTTAAAGATGGTGACGTTATTGAACGTATTTTTCGTGGGGATAAAATAACTAAATTTAGCGTTTCACTTTTCAAATTAAACGAGCGTGATAATGCAATCATCACTCATCTATCTGTTGACTTTAAAAGTGTGCTAAAAATAACATTTGATGATACGGAATTTAGTGATCGAATTAATTTGAGTATAGCATTAGAATTGTACCAAGCAATTAACTCACTTTTATTAGGTACTGACACGATTTCTGAAGCAGAGGCATTAATTCACGAAAATATAAAAAGTGTAGTAACTTCTGGGCAACTCCTTACTCGCTTTATCGAAAATATAAAAAACGATTTAAATGGGTTTATTGAAAATGAAGAAATGCTAGATAAAGTGAATAATTATTTTTCTCAAAAATATAATATTGAGTAATACATTCCAAAGAAGGAGGAAAAGGTTATGTTTTTTTCAAATACTGCTTTAATAATGGAAATTAAAAATGAAAATCAACCAATATTAAGGAATATTTCTTTTGAAGAAGATAATAATTTTTTCTCCCTATTTATTAATAAAGACGGTCCAAACACTGTAGGTGAAATTCATTGGTCAAATTCCTTTAAATACGGAAAACTTAATATTGTGCATTTTATTCAGTTAAATACTAAAGTTATTCTATTTACTTCTTCTACTCAGAATACGATTCCTTTCAAAAAAATTATCAATCATATCTTACCAAATTCTGAAGTACAAATGTTTAGATTACCTTTACCAGTTCCAAATAGAAAAATCAATTTAAAAGAGATCCAAAAATTAGATATAGATGAATGTTTTGGACTTACAATGATTTTAAACGTAATTAATGAAACCATATTATCAAAAGTTTACACCAATGGAGTACTTACTTTCTCTACTCTTAACAATATTCAATATGATGATGCAATATATATCTTAAATTTAATTATTAAAGTAATAGAGGAATTTAATGAATAAAATGAATTGTTTTAATCTAATCAAAGAAAACATTTTGCAATTTGTTAAAGAAATAATAAAGGAAATTAAATCGATTGATTCAGATATATTAGGGTTCTTAAATGACACTTCCGCAATTATAGCATCTATAATTGCTTTAATAACTATAATTTATACATTTTATAACGAAAAAGTTATTCAAACTATTGGAGATTATATAAAAAATATAAAAGAACTGCTTAACTCACTAGAAAGTGAAAATGCTAATCAATCTATTATAAAAAAATTAAACGAGGTTAAAAATTTGACCTTAAAAGAAAGCCTTTATAAAGAAACTATTTTAGTATTTAAACTTGTACTTTATCTCCTAGCAATTCCATGGGGTTTAGCCGGAACAAACCATCTTTTAAATTCAAAAAATACTTTTGAAATTATAATTTCTATAATACCTACTATAATTTTCATCTTTGTATTTATTTATATCCCCAAATTATTTGAAAGATTTAATGATTTAAAATCTAATGATTTATCATTCTTTAATATAGAAAAATTTATTAACTTTTTAAAAGATGAAAGTTCTCTATCTTTGATTGATATCTTTAAGAAATTTATTAATCCGAGTATTATAATTACTTATAAGGACAGAGATATTCATATTAATTTTGAAGAAAATATTCAAACAAAAGATAAAATTTTAATTTTATCCTTAAAACATGATCGTGAATCCCATTTATTAGTTTTAAGACCACAAAAAGATGGTTTCCATATATTAAATTACCAATTAGACAATAGAGTGAATAATTCGTTAGAAGGGTTGTTTGAAAAAATAAAAAGTATTAGAGGAACTCAAAATAAGTTATATATTCTCTCGACAAACAGTGAGTTGTCTTACACTTTTAATGTAAATATTAAGAAGGATTCAGATAATATTAAAATATACATTAATCAGTTGATTACAAATTCGTTACCCACTCCGATTAGACAAGCTTTAAATGATGGGAACTCTTATTTGAAATCCAAGGTCGACACAACCGATTACTATTACAGTGTAAAATAATTACTTAATATATAACTAAGAAATATTAAAGCTTAAATTAGAAACGCTTCCCTAGGAGGCATTTCTAATTTAAAGTACTTAATCTATTATTTATGAATTCTATAACCTCTTTTGAACAATTTTTATATAAACCACTATCTGATATTAGACTCCTAAGTGTAATATTCTTACACCCCTTATTTTTCAATCTATGTATTTTATCGTCCAATTTCCTTATTTGATATTCTTCAATTGGCTCAATATATTTTTCTATCGTAGCATTAGTCACTGGTAAATTATTCCTTGTAAAGTCCATATTTCTTCGTAATCGACTACGATCTATACCAGATAATTTATTTACTAGTGTTAATTTTATGATTCTTTTTGAAGGCGGATTATTATATGTATTTTGGGCAATTGTCTTTATTTTATTTGCAAGATCCATATCCACTGTTTCCCAACAAATTTTATTTTGAGTATTTACACTTATATTATTTTTAAATTTATTATCTTCATTAATAGAACAAGAAATTAATTTTTTTTCGTCCAATTCCACACTTGCTGAGATCTCACGATTACTTCTATAAATTTCTTCCTGTGTTCTCTTTTTAATAACACTTCTAACTCTTTCTACAGATACATTCGCCCTTCTAGCAATCGCTACAAATGAAGTTTCATTTGAATACTCTTCAAAGATACTTTGTTCTAATAACCATCCAAATCTTATCATCATTTCACGATCATGTTGCTTTCCTTTGTTATTTTTATCCCAAATTCTTGTATATCTAACACCACAACAATCACACTCTAAGATGATTGAATTATAGTTCTTTCGACTAAATGTCCTTTTAAATAAATATATATTATTTTCTCCATAATATTTGCAGAATACATTTATGCATGGCCAAGGTCCAGACTCCCTTATATTAAAACTTTCATCAACTATATCCATTTCAAAAAATTCTTTTGTATTATCTTTAAAAAACATCATAAGGAGAATATATAATTGATAACATTGCGTCGAATTCTGATGAAAAAACCCAAAAAGCACATCCCTGGAGCTTAAATAATTTATACTTAAACCAATTTTCTCAATCGATTCTTCACCATACTTTTTAATAATATCATTCACTAATTTAGAAGTTCTAACCTTTCCATCATTAGTAATATATCCGTTATCTCTTAATAAGAAATGAAATTTTTCAGTGATATTCTCTTTTGAAACTGACATTTTTTTATTAAGAATATACACAACATTTGCTACAAAATCAGCTTTAAAATCAGCTGAAGAATTAATATTTGTATGTGTTAAATCATGTCCATTAAAGCAATTTGGTGATGTGATTAACTTCGATTTATCATTATTACATAAGTTTATTTGACATACTGGACATTCAATTATTAGTTTATTTTTATGTGTTGGACAAAAATCTAAAAACTCTAATTGATGAATAAGATGTGCATACGCTTCACCAAATTGAATATAGTCACTCTCTAAACAAAGAGTACAGTACCGAATTTTGTCAGATATTATTTTTTGCCCTTTATTTCTTAGTAAATTTCCAACATTAAATGTTTTATTTCTCTTACCTTCTTTAATATCGCTCATTATTGAATGAATTCTTTCCTTTGAAAGAAAGGGGTAAATAAGAGGTAAAAATGTATGCTCTTGTAGAAAATCGTTAACAATTTCATTTGATAAAGACTCTAACTTATTCACTAAATGATTAATATTTGTAGGAATTTGCCTATTTTTAAATGAAGTTAAATCAAACAATTCCAATTTACTTTGTCCAAAAGAAGTGTTACCTGACCGTATATGGTATCTATAGATAAGGCTCCTAAAGTCTTCATCAGGGTATGGCTTAGGAAAAAAAGATAATTCCTCTCCCAAATATTTCTCCTCCATAAATTCTTATTCATTAGAATTAATCGTTAAAACTATCTAAATATCCATCTATTTTTTTATTTATTACTCTGGAAACTGTAGAACCCAAACATGCATTTCGAATTATTCTCCATTTCTTTATTTTAATGTTTTTATTCTGCAAATCCTTAATAACTCTTTTAATTCTTCTATCTTGATGCTCAATATAAGATTCAGAAAACATAATTAAAACGATTTTAGATAGTACCAATTTATTTATTTTTTTCTCCAGAAGGCACCTATGTCCAACTAACCTTCTTAATAAACTTTTAGTAACTCTCCCGTGATAGTCCGATTTTATCAACTCGATTGAAGTTTTATATATAATAAATGCTAAATCCTTATCTCTTTTTTCCCAATCTACTTTTGTTTTACTAGTTATACTTCTGGTGCTGTCTGGTATTTCTTTCTTTAGTAATATTCTATTCATTTCAAAATTTGAACTTTTTTCTAATGAAATTATATTTAGTTTTTTTGGTTCAATTTTTGAATATTTAATTACGGTAGTGGCATCAACTCCCAATATTCTTGCAATTTCTCTCATAGATATACTCTCTTGTAGTAGTTCATGGAGTTTTATAAACCACAATTGCCCGAAACTTTTAATTCTTCCAATCCTGAATTTATCGTCCTCAGAAGTATCTGGCCCCCGCCTTGAATAAGAAAAACCACAAACACATGTAAATGTTCCAATAGGTAACCCAGTTTTTGATTCTCTTTTTATTTCAACATTATTCATTATAAATTCTCTATAATGATGTGCAGCTTTATTTAAGCACGGAAAAGGTGGTTTGAATATGTAATCTTCCATGCATCCGATTGTTTTACCTAAATTTCCCAAGCTGATTTTGCCCAAAAAATAGAATAATACCATATATCTTAATGGATGCTCTTTCTTCGCTTTTCCCCTTACAAATTTATGGATCCAGGTTTCTGGTAAATTATCATCAAGATCTACTTGTAGAAGTTTTAGAGTAGAAATTCCACAAAATCTATTTATCTCATTAATTAATTCCTTAAATCTAACTCTATTAGTAAATGTAACAAATCCCTTTTCTTTTAATTGATATCTAATAATTTCTTTCAACTCAGTTAAATTAGGAAGTTTTTCTATCCCGTTTAGAATTAATGATGTTTCTTTCGATATATACAATAGTAAATCTCTATTTACATCGCTCGGAAGTTCAATTGAATTTCTATTTGTAACACTTTTATCTAACGGAATATACTCATGCTTATTCTTCCTAACATGCATTTCAACAAATGAGTTTCTTAAAAAGCAATTGTGTTTGTTACATATAATTACTCCCGGTAATTGATGCACTCTATGCCAATAAGCTTGTCCGTATTTGGTAACTTCTTGTTTATAACATTTTTCACAATACCTTAATTTTTCTGGGTAAGATATTCTACTTGCTGGAATCCCTAAAGACATATGAATTTTATTGATACTGTTACTACCTTTCATCACCTTTTTTAAGTCTAAATAGCATTTATCTGGTAGAAAAGGTTTATAGTAAGGTAATAACGTATGCCTATCAATTAACACATCTGAATCAATATTATTTAAAGGAATATTTTCAACTAAGATATCTAAATTACAAGGAAAATCCACAACTGCACAAATTGAGTTTTTTGCATAAATTTCTTTTATTGTTCCTTTTATATTGGTATTCCCACTATAACAGTGGTATCTCGCTAGAATACTAAATAACAATTCATCATCATTCATGCTTGGAAAAAATCCTAACACTTTATCTCTCCTTAAGAAGTAAACTCATCAAATGGTGCAATAAACTTATTCTTTTCTAATTCTTCTAATATCGGTAACTTATTTTTCTTAGCATTTATTCCGATTATTGGGAGAATACCTTTAATCTCTATTGAATGACCATTGTTTTTCTTTTTAGGTTGCTTTTCTATACTTTCATTCTTCTGTTTAAGTAAAGCTCTTTCTGCCACTTTTTTAAATACTTCAGACTCTGCAATCTCCTTGTTGTTTAAAATGTCTGATACAAGTTCTACCGCTCTGGAATCATCTAATCCCAATGAGTTTGCTAGTTCTTTTAATTTAATAAACTTTATATTCTTATTCAAAGTACTACTATGTGCATTATTAATATTTCCATATAAATTAGTTGTAGGTAATTGTTTAAGAATATCATCTACGGTCAGCCACTCTGGTTGCAAGTCATCATACTTTTTCATATCAGTAATGTTTCCTATTCTAAGTGCCTTTAGAAATGGTTGTAGAACTTTAAAATTTTTCAGTGCAGTTTTTTTAATTAAAGATTCACTTATTTTTTCTTGCCCTTCAATAATGGCCTTGAATTGAACATGAATAAATAAATTTACTATTAAACTTGTTATTCCTTGTGTTTCGTTATAAATAGTATTTTTAATTTTCTCTGTTAATATGGTCTTATTTCTTAAGTATTGAAATTCCCATAGTCTATTTATGAAAAACTCATACTCATTATCATTTTTCATTCGATCAACAATTTCCATTCCTTGCTGACTAATTCGTCTTCCATTAGCTAGAAGTTTATCAAACAAATGCATGCTCTTGTAGGTTCCAACAAACAACAATGGTACCCCAAGTTGATTATGCAATTCTACAAAATAATCTAAGGTTTTCTGTCCTTCTTCGCCTTTATTCATTCTTTGAATTTCATCAATTACTAATAAACCTACGCAATGTAATGAGGCAACGTGTGCCATTCTCTCTATTAACTCTGCTTCTGTTAGTCTTCTAAACTTTCTTAAATAGTCTGTTTTTAGTATAGAATCTACTGCTTTGAAGAAATTTTTACATAGACTTGATCTTGATCCATTAAAGGGACATTCAATTTTTAGCCATACAATCTGTTTCAAGTACCCTAAATTAGGATACATATCTCCCTCTCCTGTATGAATTATTACCTGTGGATACAAAAGTAGAACTTCTTCAACTGCTGTAGATTTGCCTATTCCACTAATTCCAATTATTGCGTTACTAGAAGCTGTTGAACGATTTTTGTTACGATTAATTTTCTCGTTTACAATATCTTTAAATCCTTCAACAAATTTTCTTGCAAATACTGGTGATGTCGGATTCCTTCCTACATATCCTGTTCTAATCATTCTTGAAATCGAAAGTTCAATATTAATATGGAGAGGGAGAGGCTGCAAGAAATCCCCTCTTATCTGCTCTACATGATGAAGTCGTACTTCAGCAGAAGAATCTATGTTTTCTTTTAATACTTTTGGTGATCTTGTTAACATCTCTATCACTTGTTTATTTGTGTATATTTTAGGTAGGGCTTCAATAATTGGATTCCCACAATAATTTTTTACTTCCTGTCCTATATAGCTTGCTTTAATTTGATATCCCATTAAAACTGAACTTACTAGCGTGTCATCATTATTTTCCAATTTCATTAGTCTATTCTCCAATTTGCATAATAAGGTTTAATAATGGATTTGGTGAATCAGTATTCTCTTCAAAATCCTCTTTATATCTAAGATCATTATTTAATTCATCAGAATTTAAGATTTCATTCCCATCTAAATTAGTCCAACTCTGTGAAAGCCTAATTTCATCATTTTCCTCTTTACGATTTTGCTTAATATCTCTTCTTTTAGAAGACTGAGATTGAAAAGGATTTTGGGACTTATTAGTTTTATTTTTTTCTCTATTTATTATGCTTTTGACTTTGTTATTAATATCACTCTTAAACTGCCTTTGATCAGTGGACTTTAGTGATAATTGGGTCGAAAAATAACGTTCCTGCTCTATTACATCTTCCAATCTTATATCCTTTATAAAGCTAGATGTATTGATTTGATCTTCAATTAAATTAGCAGTAATAATTTCATTTCTTCCCAAAGTAAAGTGTATTTGACTCAAATTTCTTGGATCATATACAACATTTAGCTTCCTTCTTTTCTTTCTTGCTTTTTCAAACCACCCCTCTTTAATCGCTACCTCACATGAATAGTTCCTTTTATTAATAGATATTCCATCAGAGGTAACAGTTGCATTTTTATTGGGAAGCAATGAGAACTTCACCAAATTTTCTTCTGCAACTCTTAAAATACTACTTCTATTCACTCTGCCCCAGTTCCAAATATTTAATGGTGTCGGGATTATATTTTCTTCCATCATTTCTCTTTCAAGAGGATAACTCTTAATGATTGTATTGTTATGTTCTAAGATGCTATATACTAAAAATTCTTCAAATGATTTTAAGGTCAATACAGCATCTAAAGCATAATCTTTGCCCGTTCTCTTTTTGTGATCTAACTGGACAGCTCCTGGTATCCATTCTTTAATTTTTTCATTTAAAGTCCTAAAATGCCTTTCAACTATACTCTTTAGATCCCCCCTATATGGAGGAGTATTCTTAATACTTATTCCTAATGTATCAGTTAAACGATCTGATGTAATACTTAGCATTTCACCTCTATCAGCACTAAAAGACCTGGGTATATGAAAGCACGGCCAATCCTCATCTTCTATTTCAATATTCAGACTTTTGCAATATTCTTTTTTATTCTTAGTAGCGTTTTCTATAGCCATCATTGCACAAATCCAGGAAGGTCCTTCTAATGCAACATGTAAACCAACTACCATTCTCGAATAAACATCTTTCACTATATAAACAATTGGCCTACCTAATATTCTTGAACGATCAATCGCGCTTACTAAATAAACATCTGCCATAGTTGCATCTATTTCAAAAACTGCTCCAGGTCCATAAGCTTTTCCTGTAGCGTTTCCAATTGTCATCCTATGTTGTAGTTCAAACTCAAGCTCACCTTTTCTATTAATCATACGTTCTTTAAAATTGAAATTATTAGCATACCAAAATTGAAATTGTCTAAATGTAGGTGTATATTCGTCTTTTTTTAAGATGGGTGTCAATTCTCCGTACTTCTTTTTATACCCTTCAATATACAGCTCCTCGCGCATTTTATTATAGGTCTGCATAAGATTTAGTTTTTGATTTATATGATATTTCTTTATAGCAAATCTAAATAATCTCTCGTCCTCTAACGATACACCTACTCCGGCCATTTCTGGGTGAAGCTTACTCTTTAATGAGGGTCTGCCTAATTTTTTTCCTTTATATTGTCTTTTTTTTCCCTGTCCGCCACAATTATCATAGTTAGGTAGTAAAGCGTTAATATGCTTACCACCGATCCAGTATCTCCTTAATAAATTATTTAACCTTTTATCACCAATTCCAAAATTTGATTTTATATCCCTTAACATCTCAACTCTAATTTTTTTATAATAGATATGTGGTTCCTCAAATACTACATCTTTAATAATTTCCCAAGCATCGTCTCTTATTTTTTTGTGCTTTTCTAAATAATCATTCTCTGGATAAACCTTATAAAAATATGGATCTTGTTTAACAATATTTACTTTTACCGCTTCTAGTGAACTAATAAGAAAATCGTAATCACCTATATATGGATTTTCATTTTCAACATCAATCCTTATCAATACAACTTTATCTTTCTTTGGTGATACCCATAGGATTCTTTCAATTGAAGTTACTTCCATTACTTCGTTTCGCCATTCTAAAATTGTATTCTCAAAAATTTGTTGCAATGAAATCACTTCCTTTTTGAGAAACACTCTCTTTACATATCAATATCCCACTGGGATTTATTTTTTCACTAGTAATGTCTGTTAACCAGTTTTTATTTGCTAATAAATGACGAACCACGAAAAGAGATGTACCTGGTTCAAGACCTAATTTTTCGTCAAATTCAGATGTTATTTTAGCCAAGCCTCTTTCTCGTTTGTTTATTTCTTGTAACAACAACTTTGCTATTCTATCTACAGAATTTTGCTCTAAGTCATTTCTTAGATCTAAATCTTTGGCGTCATGCAACCACTCTATGTTCTTTACAATATTTAGATTAACATTTCTATCCGTCACAATACACCAATCAGTTATTCCTTGTTCTAAAAAGAAAACACGCTCAATTTCAAATTTATCAATCTGTCTAGTATCTAAGTCGTTTTCAGATTTAATTGTTCTTACAACCTGCTTAATACCTTCTGGAGTTTGAAGTGTAATTAAAAAATCTGTGGTCATTACCTTATATTCCCCATCTAAATACGGATGATCAATCCCAAGACTTTCTGCGATTTTAATTGTTCGTTCTATGGGCAACAACGGATATTGTTCTCGAATATCAATCACATATGGTGACCATTCTAAAGTTAAGAAGTAATTAAATTCTAAATTAGATAGAAAATGATGCACCCTACCTGTTTTCCACCCTTTAGTCCTATCTGTATAAGATTTATTAGTCTTAGCCCTAGCATTAAGCCATGGTTTATAGAGTGGGCCTTCACCTTGACCTCTCCCTTCTTTAATTAATTTATCAATGTTATTAGGGGTATTTAGAGTCCTTTTTCTTCCCATTTTTATCTCCTTCGAATAATGAAATTGTGAATTATATAAAAATAAACATTAAATTAATAAAATGTCGTAAAATAAAGAGATAAAACATGCATATAATTATATAGTTCAATATACCTATTATAGAGATTGGAATTATCAACAATCAATATAAGTATACCTATTTTTATAGATATATCTATATATTATTGATTTTCCATCCATATTTCAAGTATTGGAGGAATAAAATGGAATCTATTGCAAATCGTATTAAAGAAATTAGAATAAAATATAATATGAATCAAAGAAACTTCTCAGAGCAGATTGGAATATCGCAGGCAGCATTGAGTGATATTGAAAAAGGTAAAACTAAACCGTCAATAGATACTGTAATTTCCATGAGTAAAAAATTCGAAATTTCAACTGACTGGATTTTAAGGGGTGATCCAAGTAGTAATGTTACTTATCATGATAATGAAGTGATAAACTCATTATTTATTAAGTTATTTAATAACCTTGCAGAATTCTATTCTGTATTAACTTACGATGAAAGAGAATTACTAAGTAACTTAAATAGTTTGGATAATGACGAAAAGGTTCAAGTATTATTAAAACTAAGAGATCAAATTTCCGAAAAGTAATCTTCAAGATTAGACTTAAACAAAAACAGTCACCCATAGAAGAGTGACTGTTTTTGTTTGTTATATAAAAATAAAAGATAATTATTATTACTATTTTTTCAATTGTCTCAGTAAATGAAATGTTGTTATTCTGTGTTTTCGTTAATTAGGATATTAAACCTAATATTGACTATTCAAAAATTGTCTAACTTTATCTTACTTAATGGTTATTATGTTTTTACTATTAATTCTTACTAATTTCCAATTACTGCTCACATACATATATCCATTTTTCTCTGCAACAACTATTCCTTCTATGTAATTTTTGTTTTTATCATTCTTTTCTATATCATCATTAAAGTTAATTTCTAATTTATCATACTCAAAAAATACTTTTTCCAACTTACCTAATTTACTACTTGAATAACTTGCTATATCCCTGACGAAAATAGACGATCGCATTATTCCAAAAGGTAATATTGTTGTTATAAACATCAATATAATTGGTATAAAAATTAAGAAGATTTTTAGATCATCAATAAGATTTTTTTTTGAAATTGATGTATTTTTCTTCTTCGGAAGATTTTTAGTGTTACTAGCGTGAAGCTCTTTTCCATTCTTATTTTTTTCTTTAAGAACGAATAAGAATGTAATAATACAATTTAGTATAATTAATAATGCAAAGTTAGTTTTTTCTGCAAGATGAAGCACACCATTAATAATTATCTGTATTATCAAAGGAACGAGAAAAAACACAGGGAACATTATGATAAACTCAATTAATCTATTATTTTTATGTTTATCTTTTAATAATATAAATAAACATCCCATTAATAAAATAAAAAATGGATATATTGCAATTATCAATTGTCTATAACTATGATGTTCTGTTGCAACCACTACTATAAATCCGATATAGAATCCTGTTAATATGCCAGAAATTGCTGGTAACCAATATTTTGGTGCATTGATCATGTAATATCCAAAAACAAAAAGTAAAAGTGGTGCAATCCAAATTACAGCAAACTTAGCAGTATATATATCTATTGATAATGAGTTAACAAAAAATGTTGATACCCCAAAATGTAAAAGGACACAAAAAGCACCAAATACAATAAATAAAACTACTTTCTCCTCTAAACGTTTAAGGTATGGTTTATTCCTCTTCTCGGTTACATAAATTAATGTTCTAATAAAATAAATAATGACAAAACAAAAAATACAGCAAAGAACTATAAATATCCCTACAATAATTACTGAATAAAAATTTATTGGAACTGGATTAATAAATATCTCCAAAAGTGATGTTGGTTTATCACCTGTACCACCAAATAAAAATCCATATAAAAATATGTAACCAATTGTATAAATGAAGAAACTTATTAAAGAGGCTAAAAATGATAGTTTAATAATCTTATTATGTTTTAATATATATTTTTGTAATAACCAGTAAACGAAGCGATGAAATTTATTTTTCTTGTAATAGTAATAAATTCTTAAAAAAGCAAAATACATATTTCCCTATTCTCCTTATACAATTCTTTTAAGCCGGAAACTCCTATACTTATATCGTATATACTTCAAAAATTTAAAATACCTTAATTATATTGGCCTATGTTACTTTTCAAAAATGAAGCTATAACACCATAAAACGTGGAATTCTATTTTAAATTAAACGTCTGCTCCAATGATTTTAAATTATGCGTAATCTTAACCTAATTACTACATTTCTCGATACCTTAACCTTGTAAAAATAAAATTCTTACTTTATTGACTCTAAATTTTAAAAAAGCCCTTGAGTATTTATACACGCATGAATAAGCGTAATAAAAAACTCAAACGGCTTGTATAGGTAAATTGGGAAACCACTAACCGTATAACTAAGGATAATTAAAAGGTTGCAAACAAAAAAATTTTATTTTATAAACGCATTTTCTATGTAACATAGCTGTATAGAAGTAATTCAAAGTTTTTTAGGATATGAGAAAAATGACTACAAAATATATACCGAGCTAAGTGGTAAGCATAGAAAAGACCAATATTCCAAGTATTAAAAAAAGAGGATATGATGTAAACTTAGTCTACATCATATCCTCTTTTTGACATTATTATCTAATTGGCGTCATATTTTCATTTACAAGATTCATAATGTACTTCCAACCAGTTAAAATTTAATTTTAATACTAACTTTTTGCAAATGAAAATTTGTCATATTAACTTATATTGTTGTTATGATATATTTTAATCTAAGTTGTAACTGTCATTAGATAAAAAAGTTCTTTATTATTTGACGATCATTCTTTATGGAAGAACCCTTTTTTAATTCAATTATGTTGACCTTTTTTCAGCTTTTGTACCCTTTAGTTGAGTAAGGAAATTTTTATGAACGCCGTGCTATTTGTTATTTGTTAATTATCTAATGAATATTATGCTTTCTAAAGTTACCCCCCTTCACTTCTGATACATCATACACAGTAACGAAGGCCTTTTTATCAATCTCATTAATGATTTCCTTTAGTTTGGTCTCTTCTAGCCGATTAATGACACATGTGATTTCTTTAAACTTTTCATTAGAAAAACCTCCATATGCTTCTTTATAAGTTGCTCCTCGACCTAAGCGATCGCGTATAGTTGTAATCATTAATTCGGGTTGAGTTGTGATAATTTGAAAGGTTTTAGATCCACTTAACCCTTCTTCAACTATATGAATGACTTTCGAAGCAATAAAATATGCAATTGCTGAAAGAATGGCTCCTTGTATACCGAATACAGCTGATACAAAAATAAATACAAAGATATTTAAGAAAAGAATGAGGTCACTTGTCCCAAATGGTAATTTACGCGATAGTAAAACTGCAAGCATATCAATTCCATCTAATGCACCGCCATTACGTAATGCTAATCCCATTCCAAATCCTAAAATAATACCACCGACAACGGTAATCAGCAAAGTATCTCCTTCAATAATAGCAGGGGTATGATGAAACATGCTTGTTCCACCAGCTAGCGAAGCTATTCCAATAATCGAGAAAATTGCGAAGCTTTTTCCAATTTGTTTATATCCTAACCAAATAAATGGAATATTTATTACTGTAATTAAAACTCCTAATGGTAAATCAAATAGTACCGAACCACCTATACTAAGACCTGTTACACCACCATCAGAAACGTTATTTGGGATTAATACCGTTTCTAATCCGTATGCTGCTATAATCCCCCCGATTATTACCATTACCCCTCGTAAAAGCATCTTTAACTTATTGGACTTTTGCTTTTTGGTTATGCTCATACAATCCCTCGTTTCAATTAACTTATCATATTAAGTTTTCTATTTATCTATTTCTATAGTCTCGAAGAGCATACTGAAAGGAATAAAACCCCCAGGTTAATTGCTTGAGCTCAATCCTGGATTTTTCTAAAATCTCTAAATTTTTATATATAGAAAATCTTGTAGTATATCGATCTAATTTATCGTTCAGTTCAATAATATTTTGTTTCTTAGATAACCGAGCTAAATCTTTTGCAAATGCTTGACCTAATGATTGGATTTCAGGAATCTGAATTTCATTTTTAATAGACACAATCGAAGGTGTATAATCCATTCTAAATGATTGACCTGGTACTTGATTCCAGAATTGCTCCCATTCTTCGAGTAATCCAGCTTCATATAGAATAAATTTAAGATACCCACATAACCATGCAGTACAGCTAGTATTTCTTTGTTGACACCCTATACCATCGTCTAAGTCGATACAATGCATACAACATGAACCGCCATTTGAAATACAAACTTTACAAATTGATGAAATACCGACTCCTTCCAGATATTGAAGGCCAAATTGAATAAGTTCTTCTTTTGTCATTTCATTTCCAAAAGAATCCATACTTTGTGTCCTTCCTAAAACATTCTAATTGAGTATTAAGATGAATTGATACTACTAATACGACTACCAATTAATCTTCGCCGAATTTGTCTAACATTGAAATGGTATCAACCAAGTGATTGTTAAATATCAACTTAGCAACTGATAATAACTCAACAATCATTGGATCCCTAAGAGAATATGTAACTTTATTTCCCTCCTTAGTACCAAATACAATGTTTTTATTACGTAATATTGTAAGTTGTTGAGAAACTGCTGAACCTTCACTTCCAATTAGACTTTGAATCTCATTTACATTCCTCTCGCCTTCACTCAAAATCTCTAGAATTCGGATACGTAAAGGGTGGCTTAATGCTTTAAAAAATTCTGCTTTGAATTGTTGTAGTTCTAAATTCATATAAATTCCTCCATTAACTATTGTTCTATAAAAATACATTCATAAATGATTAATACATTAATTTAAAAAGAAGGTCTAGTTTATTGAAATAAGATAAGGAGTATCTTTCATAATTAATTAGAGATATCAGTATCAATTTGTTTAATTCCCTTATAATCCTTCAAATTTAAAAGTGGTTTGTTTGCTTGAGAAAGAATTGAACATTCTAAGAATGCATAGTGTTTACACCCTAAACATTTATTGAAATTTATTTGTGTCAATGCATATGCAATTGCCTCACCTGAATGTTCAAAGAAATTATGGTGACCAATAAAATCATATAACCCCGTTCGTTTTAACAACTCTTTTGGTTGGGTTTGAATACCAGAGAACAATATTACACTGTCATGCCTTTTAAAGTATTTGACTATGCTCGCTAACTTCGCTTCACCTGTTGTATCTATAAAGGGTACCTTCCCAATCCGTAACAATAAAATTTCAGATTGAGTTGAAGCTGTATTCATTATTGATTTTTCAAGCATATTTGCAGTTCCAAAAAATAAAGGTCCATCAATCGTATAAATGCTAATTTGGGGACAGTCACGTTCGTCACTAACTATATGTGCCATCAATTTTTGATGCTTGACTGAATGGTTAGGTAGTACCTTTGTAACTGTCAGAAGTTCGCTCATTCTTTTTACGAATATTATGACTGCAAGTATTAATCCAACTACAATAGCAGTAGTTAAATTTAGAAATATAGTGAGTAAAAACGTTGTTGTCATTATTATAGCATCACTTGTTTTTGTTTTTAAAATTTGAATAAACTCTTTTCGTTCACTCATGTTCCAAGCTACAATCATCAAAATAGGAGCCATGCTTGCTAGCGGAATCTGTGAAGCAAATGGTGCAAATAATAATAACACCAAAAGGACAACAAAACCATGAATTATCCCTGATATTGGTGAAACAGCACCATTTTTTATATTAGTTGCAGTTCTTGCGATTGCTCCTGTAGCTGGTATTCCTCCAAATAATGGTGTAATAACATTAGCAATTCCTTGGCCTACAAGCTCTCTGTTACTATTATGTCTTTTTCCAGTCATTCCATCTGCTACTACAGCAGAAAAAAGTGATTCAATTCCACCAAGCATGGCGATAACAAATGCTGGTCCTAATAATGTCCGAATTTTCCCCCAATCCATTTCAAGTAAATGAAACGCCGGAAGACTATTTGGTATATTTCCAAAAGTTGACTTTATAGTAGGAACCTCTCCATTAAACATATTAAATGCGATATAACTAGAAATGATTAGTCCAACCAATGAACCTGGAATCCTTGGAAATATTTTAGGTGATATTAAAATGGTAAACAGACAAATTAGGGATGTTACCAAACTATATATATTTATTGTTTTCAAATGAACACCTATTTCAAACATGTTCAGTATAAATTCTTCATGCTTTTCAATGTTTTGAAGTCCTAAAAAGTTTACAATTTGACCAGTAAAGATAATGACTGCAATCCCTGAAGTAAAACCAATAGTCAAAGGTTTCGGAATAAATTGAATAAGCGTTCCTATTTTAAAAATCCCCATTAGGATGAGTATAACTCCCGCTAAGAAACCCGCAATAAGTAAATTATCATATCCATATTGTAAAACGATTGAAAGTAGAATCGGGATAAACGCACCTGTAGGTCCACCGATTTGAAATCTTGATCCTCCAAAAAGAGAGATTAATATCCCTGCAATAACCGTGGTATAAATACCGTATTCAGGTTTTACACCCGAACTAATCGCAAAGGCCATCCCTAATGGAATCGCAATTATTCCAACAATAAATCCAGAGATTATGTCCTTCCTGAATGCTTCCTTATTATAATGTTCATATCTTCCTTTCCATTTCATTTATTAGCACCTTCTTTATATGTGTATATTTGATTATTTGAATATATGAATATTTATTTAATTTTATTTCTTTTTAGTACATAACGTCAATTAAAATTTTGCATATTGGTACACAAATATCTATTTTAGAAATTAAAAGTCTGCAAAACTTAATTATTTTTCTGTTTTTCATGTTTTTGTAATCCATAAAAAAAAGGACCTAATCTTAAGGGTCCTTTAATAAAACTTATAGATTTTATATTTTTTTAACAAACTCTGATTTTAATTTCATTGCTCCAAAACCATCAATTTTACAATCAATATCATGGTCCCCATCAACAAGGCGGACACTTTTTACTTTTGTACCAATTTTTAAGACCTGTGAACTTCCCTTTACTTTAAGATCTTTAATTACAGATACAGAATCTCCATCGTTTAAAACATTTCCATTTGCATCTTTAACAATCTTATTATCATCTTTATTTTCGGTTTTTGAATCTAAAGTCCACTCATGGCCACATTCTGGGCAAACAAAAAAACTTCCATCTTCATATGTGTACTCTGAATTACATTTTGGACAATTTGGCAAATCTAACATTCTTTATTTTCTCCTTTTGTTACTTAAATTTTTAGTGTTGGTATCATTTCTTAACATTTTATATGGACGAATATGAGATAAAAACTATATATTCTTTCCAAAAACATCTCTAGGTTTGCTTTATGCATATATACTGTCATAGTTTTCGCGTATTTACAATATGTATTTCTGTTAATTTGAATATTTGAATATAATAATGGAAGCTCGGGAAAATTAAAACTAATTTCCACCAGTTAATTAAGTAATAGAAAGCATGCTATGTATCATTGAAAAATATTTTGAGGTTTTTATTTTAAAATATAGGGAGAAATGATGAAAAGACATTATTTAAGTTTATTACTAATAATTAGTTTACTTTTTCAAGGATGTTCGAATTATACTGAATTAAACGATCTTTCGATTGTAGTTGCAATAGGTTTAGATTTTCTACCGAAAGAAAAAAAGTATGAGCTAATCATACAAATGATAAACCCAAATGCTATTGCTAACCAAGCGGGTGCTAAAGGAATCCCCATCATCTATTATGTTGAAAAAGGTAGAACAATTTCAGAAGCTGCTCGACTTGCGTCAAAAAAAATCTCGCGTACTAATATCTACTCTCATGTTAACCTAGTTGCAATAGGTGAAACATTAGCAAAAGAATCCTCTTTAAACTACATTTTTGATGTATTTGAAAGAGATTCAAAAATACGTGTTAACATTCCGGTAATTATCGCAAGAAATACTAGTGTCTATAAAGTGTTAAATACTATCCCATCACTTGAAAAGCTCCCTGCAAAATCAATAACAGGAAAAATACAAAACACATCGAAACTTTTAGGAGAAAATCGCGAAATAGAGATGCGTGACATAATACAAGCATTATCCAGTAAAGGAAGAGAACCAACAATCAATGGAGCAAGTTTAGCACTTGATAAACCCACTTTTGACACTCTTGCAAACACAGAAGATGTAGGTTCAACTTATGTATTTATAAATGGAACTGCTATATTTAATAAAGGAAAACTGGTCGGCTGGATCGATGGGCCACCTGCTAAATCTATTCAAATAGTCGATAATTTGATTAACCAAATGAATGTCCAAGTACCTTGTAATAAAAATGTTTATGACTCGATGGAGATTACACGTCTTAAAACTAAAACGGATATAAAATTTAAAAAAGGTATTCCCATTATTCATGTAAACGTTAAATCATTAGGTCATATAGATGAAGTACTTTGCAATGATGATTTTAATAAAGCTAAAACGTTAGATACATATGAAAAAAACGCAGAGAAAGCAGTTAAACAAGTACTAATAGATGGTATAACTCAAGCACAAAAACTTGGCAGTGATTGTTTTGGTTTTGGTGAAAGATTCCATTTGGCAGATCCGAAGAAGTTCAATAGACATGCGAAAAAATGGAATGAAGATTTTAAAAAAGCAAAAGTGATTGTAAAAGTTGATGTGCAAATTAATAATATTGGAATGAGAAATAAAGCATATCCATTTTAAATATAACGGTCATGTATTTAAAAACTGATTTATTTTCATTACTCAAATAGATAGTTAAAAAATAATAAAAGTGATTGTTCTTTTAAATATATAAACACAAATAAATTTACCTAACCCATTCTAGCTCTGGACTGGCATTTTCTTCTTTTCGAATGATATGCAACTATTTAAACAACATTGATTGGTGTCTAAGAAAAAGGTATACCACAAAATCCCTGTATTGATTTAAATTACAGGGATTAGTCTTTTATCAAAATAGCAATTTCTGTCTCAGAAGAAAAACAATTTACATATAAAAAACATCTTACTAGGGGGTCATAAGTAAGTTGTTTTGAAAAATTTTTTATGGATAATATTATTGTTACGGTATACTCTGGTCAATAAGTATATAAAACCCTTATTTTGAAAAAATGCGAATTACATCACAATCTTATAAATTACCAAAGTCAGTTGTTCCAGAAGAAAAAAAACCTTTAAAAATTAAACGATTTAACTACAACATATTTTTAAATTAGAATAACGTATATAAGGGCGACAAACCTACCACACATAAAAAGACATTAGCCTAATCCCTTCGGCAATGTCTTTCTTATTTCTTTTGAACCTACATCATAAAATTCTTGCTAGTTCCAATTATTTAAATCTTTACCGAATCAAAGCTTATGGGCCGATCACTGGCTCTTTTTTGTGTTTTGGAAGAGTAGTTCAATAAGGCGCGGAAGAGGTTGTTCAAGAAACTGCTTATAAATATTTGCTTTACTACATTCAAAACATATTTCTAAAATACGAGTTGGCATATTCTGGTAGCGATTAACTTTCATTATGCATCCTTATTTAATATTAATACATTTGAATATTTGAATCTTTGCAATTAAGACATTATACTTTATCATGGTATTATCAAAATTTGGAGGGGATATCATGACTGGAGTATATGTTATAAGTGGTATAATTATTGTAGTTGTATTTGGTGCTTTTGTTTTTTCAGTTAACAAAGGGTATGGGGTACAACATAAAGTAGACAAGCTTGATGAAATAAAAATTAAAAACGATTTTAATAATAAGGAATAAATTCACTTGAAAGTTTTTAAATTAAATATTAATTGGTTATACAAATTCTACTATATTTAGAATTAAAAAATTTCACATTAAATATATAAAAATACCAAAAAACCAATCCCTTGTTGCTAAAGGAATTGGCTTTTTGGTATTATCATTTTTTGGGGGTGTAGAGGTTTCTACATCTTTATTATTTCACTTTTTATTTATTAAATCCTGCATATTATTTTCCAATCTTAAAAGCATTCCATTTTAATCATATTACAACATTTGGTTTGCGATATTAATGACATATTGTTTAATCTTTTCAGAAGTAGCAAAATTAGCTACATATGTAAGTTCATAATACATACCAGCTTTTTCAAAAATAAGCGTATTTTCTATCAAATCTTCAGACTCTTTTGTTTCATTAAGTCTATTTGAGACTCCTAAGGATGAATGTCCCGTATAACTACCTCTAACCCCACCTTTTAATATAACAATTTCATCAGATTTAGCAGTATCTAAAACATAATTAAGTTCAGGATTGTAATTATGAATTGAAACTACCACAACAAATAGTTTTGATTTGTCAAAATGGGAAAGATCATATTGCACATTCAACTTCCCGCCATTATGATCAATATCATCAATTACTAACGATTCTATGGGTTCTACTTTAAAAGGGAATTTTTTAGGGATCTTTATTTTAAAAGGAAGCGCACTTAATCCTTCTTTTAACGAAGATGATCCATATCTTATCGGAATTATTTTTCTTTGCTCCTTTGTAAGATGTGGTTGCTCAATCTTTTTTAATTCAGAAGTATCTAAGGAATCATTATTACGATTTTCACAACCAACGAGAATTATAATTAAAATCAAGCAAAGTAAAAGTATTTTATTCATTTTCATGCTCCAGTAGAAAGTATAGTTTTATCAATTAAATTTGTCATAACCTTATTCATAATAGTCCTTTTTCAACAACACTTCCAGACAGTCCAATAAAAAACAGACTACCAAAGTAGTCTATCATTGTGCAACTAGTGCATGCGTTAGTTGAAGAAGAACATCTATAAAAAATACAATTCTATTGTCAAAATCACCTAATACAGTTAGAACACAAAGTATCCTATTAACCATCCAATCCATGCGAAAAAAATGCCTATCGAAACAGAAGTTGAAACATAAACCAATGCTCTCCTATTCTCTTTTTCCGTTAACATCTGAATGGTCTCATAACCAAATGTTGAGAAAGTAGTGTAAGCACCTATAAATCCAGTACCAATCAGTAACCAAAACCAATCTGGTATGACATCCTCTGTATGTAAAACCGAAAGAAAACCAAGTACAAACGAACCACTTATATTGATAAACCAAGTTCCGTAGAAGGGAGAACCTGGTAATTTATTCGAAGCCCATTTCCCCAGTAGAAATCGTGAAATTGCACCAAATATCCCACCAATACCGACGAATACCATGATTACATTTCTCCTTTCGCTTGTCTTTTTGGTAAAGTTGCTAATTTCGCACCTAATAAGGCTAATGCTATGCCTCCAATAATGCTGACTAACACATAAGAAATAGCAAAAAGAATTTGCCCGTTTTGGAACAGATTCATTGTCTCAACTGAAAAAGTCGAAAAAGTCGTAAATGAGCCTGTAATCCCTGTTCCAATCGCTAATTTTAAGTTTGGGTTGATTCTCCATTTGTTGGCGGTAATCGTGAAAAACCATGCAAGAAATAAGCAACCCAAAAGGTTAATAGTTAATGTTCCAAATGGAAATCCAGAAGGTGTAGGCATAATCTTTTCTATAAAATAACGTAAAATAGCTCCTAATATCCCACCAAATCCAACAACTAATACATTCATTCAATTTCTCCTCCATTAATAGATTCTCCCTAAAATAAAACAGACTCCTACCAGTAATAAAATGTAGCATTACTGGTAGGAGTCATTAGTCACATTGACGGTTACGGCGAACTCCATCGCCTATTCGAATAGTATTATTATATCTCAAGAATTATAAAATTAGCCACCTTTTTCTTATTGAACCAAACTGACAGTTAGCTCAATAAAAAATGAACTACCTAAGTAGTCCATAAATGAATAGGAGTCAACCTTCTCCCTTTTACTCGCTTTTTATTGAGCTACATATTTTTGTAATTCTTGGATAAGTATGTTTGCACCATCTTTGCTTAACACAAACTTACCATTTTCAAATATAAAATTTTTATCATCAATTACTCCAGTAATCATACATGTTTTATCTGAATAAAATTTTTTAAGTATTATTCGTTGTTCATCAATAAAAAACTCTAAAGGTATATTTGTTTGCAGCTTTAACATTTTTCTGAGTTCTTTAGGTAATACAACTCTTCCTAATTCATCCGCATTTCTCACAATCCCGCTTTTCCTTAATATTTCATCGTACTTAGTAATTATTATGAGATCTTTTTCTACATGTATTTCTAAAGGTACTCCTCCTTTAATATTCATGGTATTTCTTAGTTCTTTCGGTAAAACAATTCTACCTAATTCATCTAACCTTCTAACTATTCCTATCGATTTCATTAAAATAACTCCCCATTTATCTCTCTCTTTATTTAGAACGTATTTGTAAAAACCATACATGTTGAATTTAGCTTTATAATAACAAACTGTTTAAATATTTTCTTCCTTTTATAATTGGTATTTTTTGGTAGTGATTTACATTTATTAACTCGTACTGCACTGTTGACTTAATGATAATAAAAAAACGTTTTATATATTTTTTATTAAAAGCCAAAGAAATAACTATGAATCTCTATAATTAAGAGATTGAAACTAATGTCACACATTTTATAAGGTAAAATAAAAGGATAGATTAACAGGAAAGTGTACCTGTTTACATCTATCCTTTTTATACAACATATGACCACATTTACTACTACAACAAGGTTTTTTACCGCAATAAATTTTCATGTACTTATACAACTTTCGCATTCGTTAGTTGCATAAGCCTTTACGACTTATTTCTTCAATCAATATCATATCACTTGCCCAAAAATATTTACAATTAAGACATTCACCTGTAGCTTAAGGGGTGATAAAGTGAAATGAGTAAGTCGATTGGGTTCGGTAAATGAATTCCTACTACATTTAAAATTGATACCACACCAGCTGACAAGAGAAATAGGAGAAAAATGGTGACTTCTTTCTTTTTCTTTTTTCGAATTAAGGGAAGTCCATCTATAAAAAAGATCAACCCTGTCAGAACGATTACCCCAAGAATCCCCCACATGTCATTTTCGCTCCTTCTTTTTAATATCAATTGGATTGGCGATTGAACCGAGATTCGTTAAGTGAAGATCAATTGAAATGGTAACTGGTAAGGTTACGAACTCTTGATCCCATGTTTTTTTGTGTTTCTTCCAATACGATGGATATGACCGATGGATTTGTGTGCTGAATCCGAATATGTCTGAATGATATTGTGTTTGGGCTTTTATGAGCGCAAGATCCATATTAGTTTTAATCACTTTTTTGGTTTGTTCCTCTAGTTTGTCGATCGTCTCATTTTTCGTTAAATCGACCGAACAATTCATTTCATTGATCGCCGCTTCGGTTTTAAGCGACAATTGAATTTCAGGTTTCCCGTGCTTAAAAATAGGTTTCATCTTCGTCTTTGAATTAGTTACATTCACGGCAAATGTCCCTTCTTTTGGACAAGGTATCGTACCAACAGTCGAGTGAATCAAATTCAGGATGTAATTGTATCCTTTGCTTTCTCTTTCATTTAACCAGCCGACGAGTCGATCGCCTTTAAACACGGCTAATTCTTCGATCCGCATTTGACTAGGCGGTTTGACTGTTTCAATATTTTTTGTTGACTCTATTATCTCTCGGTCCCCAATAATGTCAACGCTCGTTAAGACAATTTCCTTTTCACCTGCAGCTAACATGCCAAGTGTTTTTTCAAGTGTTATAGGTGTGGAAGGGGCCCATACTTTTTCAGACACTTCCATTGACTGGTAGAGAACATTACTCGATACTTTCCCCATTGGACTCATGACCTTTAAAATGGATTCTGCACTTGTTCCTTTTGCGACAATAAGATAAAAATCCGTTCGATAAGAATAGTCTCTTGCGAGGTAATCAAGTACATGACCAATCCCTTCTTTTGCAATTTCTTCACTGATGACAAAGACACGTAGATGAGAAGTGTAGAGCACTTTCGGACTATCAATTGTCATTTTCCGAATGGACTCCGAAATGGATTTACTTGTCGCAGAAAGAAGGGTAATAGGTGTCCCATTGCTTGTATCGATTGAACTTTTGGCCGATACAGCACTTGGAACAACTAATTGAACAGATGTCCTAAGCTGTCCTTTTTCTTTGTCAACGCCAATTCCAGAAACCACTTCTATTTCGTTTATTTCTTTATGGCTCCAACAACCTGTTAAACATACTGTGGTTAAGATGAGTAAACTAACAATAGTCGTACGTTTCATGACGTCTCCTTTTGAACCTTTTTTGTACGCTCTTGATTTTGTTTACTGAGTAAATGGGGTCTTGTTCGAACCCACCAACGAGGCAATCGAAACAGTGCATCTTTTTGATCTTGCCAGATAAACGGTCCAAACGGAGCAAAATATGGCACGCCAAATGACGTCAAATGACACAAATGAAGGAGTAAGAGAATGAGTCCGGTCATGATGCCAAATAACCCAAAACTCGCCGCCAGCATCATAAAGATAAAACGTAACATCCGAATGCTGATTGACATACTATCAGCTGGAACAACAAAACTTGATATGGCCGTAATTGAGACCACAATCACCATGGCCGCTGACACGAATCCTGCTTCAACAGCTGCCGTTCCAATGACAAGTGTACCTACGACAGACACGGCATTTCCGACAGCACGCGGCATGCGAATGCCTGCTTCTCGCAAAATCTCAAATGTAATTTCCATGAGAAGCGCTTCGATGAACGCAGGAAATGGAACCCCTTCGCGCTGTGCAACGAGTCCGACGAGGATTGCACCTGGAATCATTTCCTGATGAAACGTCGTCATGGCAATAAAAAAGGAAGGACCGAGTAAAGCGATAAAAAAACTAATCAGTCGAAGAAATCGCATGATTGTACTAATATCTGCTCGTTGATAATAATCAGAAGCCGCTTGATAAAACTCGATAAAGAGTGATGGGACCATCAGTACAAACGGAGTTCCGTCGACAAAAATCGCTACTCGTCCTTCTAAAATGCCCGCCGCAATCACATCTGGTCGCTCGGTTGAATAGACGGTTGGAAATGGCGAATACCATGCATCTTGAATGTATTCTTCGATGTATCCACTTTCTAAAATGGCATCAATGTCAATTTGATCCAGTCGTTTTTTTAATTCTTTCAAAACCCCTTCATCGACGAGGCCATTCACATACATTATCGAAATAGTTGTCTGTGAAATCCGACCGATTTTCCGATTTTCAATCCAAAGCGATGGATCGACGATTTTTCGTCTGATTTGCATCACGTTGGTTTGGAGTGTTTCAGTAAAGGCTTCTCTTGGTCCACGAACAACGGTCTCGCCAATGTTTTCGGTGATACCTCGGTCCTTCCATTCATTAATACCTATTGACACCCCTTTTTCGAATCCGTCAAGCAACACAATCGCTCGACCGGATAAAAGAGCAGGATACAGTTGTTCGAAATCACAACAGTCATGGATATCACCCATTTTGACTAACGACTCTTTCATCTTCGATAAGACGCTTGATTGCGGTGTTTTTTCAATTTCGGTTTCTTGGTATCCTGAACTAATCGGTTCGATGACAAAACTGGCTAATTGTCCCCTGTTCACAAGTCCTTCTGTATACAAAACGGCGACAGCTGTTTTGTTCGCTTTCCCGATTGTTAAAGAACGAATCACGATATCTGGTGAGTGACCTGTATCGTGAAGAATCCGTTCAAGATTCGTTTGCAGTGATGAATCGAGAGGTGTTTTATCCTGGTGACGTTCCATTCGCTTTTCCATCTTTACATCGCCCCTTTCTTACCCCATTTTGTGCGAACGAACCAACCAATCCACAAACTAAGTGGAAAGACGAAGCCGATTGTGACTGCATAAGGTGTCCATGTTGTTTGAATAAAGTTGAGTCCGTAAACGGCGGTCGGGTACGCAATACTGGAAAATACCATACATAACAGCGTTAACGGAAGTGTTAGTACCTTTTTGTCTGTTAACTGAAATAATTCAACAATCGCTTTATTCAGTGCGTAAAAACAGACAACCGCTTTGATAAACACCGTGAGATACACGATAATGGCAAGAAATACTTCCACTCGCTGAAAAAAATCACCAATGCGAATTAATTTTGTGACATAAAACGCTGGATATGCGGTATTCGCTGTTAAGTCCGGTCCAATGATAAGGAGGCAAAAACAGGCGGGAACGGCTAAGAAGAGTGCGCCTAGAACTGCTCCGTTTATAAATGCTTTTCGTTTGGTTTTCCCTTCCGGAACAGATGAATAAATCATTAAAAATGTGACAAGCTCGACATAAGGCGACCCGATCAAGGGAACTAAGCTCCTCAGAACTGGTTTTGGTCCATTTTCAAGAATCGGCTGCACCAAATGGAAGTCTAGTTTTGGCGTGAGTCCGAACATCGCCACAAGATACAAACCAAACATAAGGATAAATAGTACTTGCACACATCGCCCAATCGTTTCAATCCCGCACCTTACACCAATGGCCACAACGAAATAAAACAATCCGTAAATCGCAAGAGGTGGTGTCTCGACTAAAAAGGTTGTTGTAATATACCCCACAATGTTTTGCACGACGAGCCCTGTTAGAATAAACAAAAACGAGCAATACAAGATCGACAGACATCCCCCAACCCATTTTCCAAAGACTAGTTCACTCAGTCCGACAATGGTTACGTCTTTTTTAAGCGAAGCAACATTCGTATAAAACCATGAGATAATTAGCCCAATGCCGATTCCTAAAAAGGAGGAAATCCATCCGTCTCGGTGAGCCAGTTGTGTGATGGTATTTGGGATAAATAAAATGGAACTCCCGACTGTGTAGAGTAAAACAAGTAAGAGAAACTGATTCGGTGAAAGTTTATCGTTTGCAAACAACTGTTTTCACCTCCATTAAGACAATCTTTTGAATAGAATGTCCTTTTTTCTCCTTCCTTACTCTTTCAGACATTTCTTCCAAGTAAAAAATACAATTTTTCCCTACTCGATTTTTCTTTGAAATAGTGCACCTAGAATTGAAAATACTTGCAGCTTGTCCATGAGGAATTATTGATATTGCGCTCTTTACTGAATTACAACTGTAATCGACGGAAAGGTATAGCTTGAGTTGAATTGGTTCGATCGAATGATTCATCGAACAGTTCAACATAAAACTCGAGTAGAAAGCTATAAAGTACAAAAACAATTAGGAATAGAAGCTTTTAAAAAAAGATCTTGAAATTGATTTTATCCCTTATAGTAGATACTAAAAAAGCCTAACCGATAAAAAGGATAGGTAGTCTACTATAGGGGGGGAATACCAAATAGAAGAACCTTTTTGTAAACTAGCTTTGTATACAACATTCACGAATGATTTTTTCTAAAGTAGGCACCCTAAAAATGTCAAAAGAAAGTCATATCGAGGTAAGAGAGTGTGGAATTGGTAGAAGTTCTGAAGTACATCACATATCTAGTCCTGATAATTAGCGTTGTATGTGTGTTCTTTCATAAAGGTTTTCATCAGCAGATTGGAACTGGGAATATCGTATGTACTTAATGGTTCTTAGTAGTATTGTTATTCTAATTTGTACATCTCCTTGCACGTCTTAAAAAAGAAAGAACTTAATAAACTTTACAGCCCCTCATAACAACTCTTGTTTGCTAACCTATTTATCTCATTTAGATACTCGTCGTATAACTATCCTACGTGTTAGCACAATAAAGAAATCGACTAAACAGTCGAACATGATGGTGAACTAACGCTTGGGTTTGTTCAAAAATACAATCGGTAAATCAAAGCGACATCCATTAATACAACAAGAATTAGTCCATATATATAATACGTTTGTTTATCTTTAGTCGCTTTTACTAAATTTATAATTAAAACTATCGAAACAAGCACTACAAAAAACTGTTGGAAAAGTTCCGGTTCTACATCGTAATCATCAAATTTTAATAAAATATATCCGACTAATATAAAAAGAATCAAAGTAATTATAAAAAATATTTTCCCTTTATTATTTTCGTTTCCCAAACTTACCTCTCCCTTATTTACCTACCTATTTGATTTATTCCCTTCCAATGACCATCTAAATTTTGATTTTAAAAATCTATATTTATGAAGTTTAATGATTCTTTGTTTATTCCACTAATTTAAAACAATTTTCAAATAAATAAACAGAAAATTACCATTCAACTATTTTGCAATTTAATTCAGTTAAAATTACCGTAATTTACGGCTCGTATCTTGTTCAACTAACCCACCAGCACATACGATTCAACCCACTAGTTATCATTATAGAAAGCGCTTGCATATTAGTGTACTGATGTAGTGGTAGTCCAAAAAGTTACTTAGTAAATCGGTTATATATGACTTTTCTTTCACTTAAGCATCAATAACTTTGTAATTTTTATGTGCTACAACGGTTCTATTTCCTTCAAACCCAAATTTCGTCATATTTTCAGTTACATGCACAATTACTGAATTTTCATTAACCTTCACAACGACCCCTTTAATTCCATTCTTAAAAAGGATATAATCCCCTAATTCTGCGATTTCTTTTGGCTTGAATATCATTTTATTCCTCCAATCTAAATAATGGTCATTGTTCTTTTCTTCAATTTCAATTGTTATCCACTTTTGGTTCATGTAAATATTGATTAAAATTTTAAAAAATAATTTATATATCACTATTAATAGGACATTAAACAGAGCAGGAACCAAAATTCAAAGCTCATTTAATAATCCTCTTTATGAATTTCTAAAGCTGATTTAAATGAATGAAAATCAGAAGTTAATTCCTTTAACTCTGCTTCAGATTTACCTTGGACACCATTCAAAGAAAATCTTACATATAAGTCTAAAACATATTTTAATTCATTGATATTTTCATGTTTATTTTGATTCAAGATTCTTTCTACATCTTTCGCAAGGGCCTGACCTAAATACTTAATATTAGGAATTTCCAGCTCTTTTTGTATTTCTACAATAGAAGGCGTGTAATCTGTTCTAAATGCTCTACCAGGTATTTGATCCCAAAATTGCTCCCATTCTTCTAATAATCCTACTTCAAAAAATAACAATTTTAGAAAACCACACAACCAGGAAGTACAGCTTGTATTTCTTTGTTGACAACCTTCCCCATCCACTAATTCTGTACATTGCTTACAACAGGATCCTCCGTTTGAAATACAAACATTACAGATAAATGAAATACCAATTCCGTCTAGATATTGAAATCCAGTCTGGATAAGCTCTTCTTTTGTAAAGAGACGTTCTTTATTATAAGAATCCATAGTTTATTATCCTTTCTAGTAATGGCTTAAGTAAATGAATGGGCGCCTGTAAGCCATTAAAGTTCAACATAATTGTATCTCCCTCAAGATATCTATCAATTATTTGAAACTTTCCTGTTAGATTCTCTTATAAAGACCTAATTCTATATTTTTCAGACACACCTATTTCCACCCTGGAAGTTACCTTTGTTCATCTTTACCATCCTCGCTTTTTGCTTGTATAAGCAATTCCACTAAAGTGTCAATTCCTTTACGAAAATATGGGTCTCGGTAGAACTTATTGACAAAACCTTCTTCCGATAATCCATTCATCTTTTTAACTATTTCCTTAATTTTTTCTGTTGCTTCTTTTTGTATTTCATAATTTAATTTTAATTGCATACGTCACCTTCCATTACTACGTGTAATTTCTCTTACATCTTCTTTAAGTTTTAACATTCATACTACTCTCATTGTCTTTAAATCACATTAACTCTGCATTTCTTATTAATATAGTTGTATTATCATTATCAGACGTTACAATATCTACAGCTATATCCTTATTAGACTTTCTAATTTTCAAATCTCCCTCTCTTCAAATTATTACATCATATAGTATATTTGATTATTTGAATATGCAAATGTTTAATATAATCATAATAACTGAGAGCATCCTCGTCAAACAAAATTTATTATTTACAATCTCATAAATCTGAAAAGGACCTTTAAAAACTGCTTTTAATTCATCTAATAAAAAAAAGGTCCATTTCGATACTATTAGTGGATTTTTTTATGAGGAAATATAAAAAGACTTATTAAAAGAAATGACGTTGGTAGCTATTGATTTGTACTTCCAGAAAGACATGTGTATTAAATTAATAGCTAAAGATATAGGAATAGGATATGAGAAAATTCAAAGATGGATATCACACTACAAACGAGAAGGAATACAATGATTAGATAAAATCAGAGGTACATCTGACAGTCTACTTAGAAGAAAATCCAAAGGAGATTATGAAAGTGATCACGAAAAAATCAATTGATTAGAAGCATAGAATGTATTTTTATAAAAGCTATTAGCTGAGTAAAGTGGGCTGTTTAGAGAAAGGAAAATCATTAGAATACAGAATAATTCATAAACTTAAAAATCAATTTTCTATCATCATGTTTTGCAAAATAGCTGATGTTTCAAATAGTGGATATTACAATGGTTAAAACGTCAAAACAACACTTCAAAACAGGGTTTAGAAGATCAATCTATTGTGTTTATACTATTTTATAGGTTGCAAAATCTATTTATCTGCCATATTAGACCTATACAACAATGAAGTAGAGTCATATAAGATAAGTGATAGAAATGATTTAAAACTAGTAACTGCTACTTTAAAATCAGCAAAAAAATAGTGATGTAAAAAGACTTCTACTATATAGTGATCAATGGCGTAGCTTTTATTAATTGTCTATTTGTCAAGGGTAAGACCACAAAAAGACTTTTTTCGGTGTCTACTATAAGAGGATAAAATCATGTCGCTAGCCTTTTAAAGTCCTATTGAACTAGCGCATGCGTTAACCAACCATGAATCCAAGATTCACAACAGTGAATGAAAGGATAGTTGGCTCTTTCATGAAAGTAATATATCTCACGTAAATTTTTACATTTAAAAAGGCTAGTAACTAAAACAATTCATTTTAATTCTACATATATTATCATGTAATATTCTTTATCCAAATCACCTATTTCTAAGAGAAACTCTTTATCTTGAGTTTCTCTCTTTTTTATTTCTTGTTGAACTAACGCATGCGTTAGTTGAAAATTAATATTAATATAAGTATTCACCTATTTTTGTTTAAATTCTTTTTGTATAAGCTCTTTTGGTTCCAAAAAAAGAGACCAAGCATATAATATTAATCTATCCAGATTTTTTTATTGCAAAAAGACATCATCTAAGGCCCAGGCGATGTCTTTTTGTCCTTTTACTAAAAAAAATAATCAAGCAGCCCTTGATCTTTAACTAACACATGCATTAGTTGTATTAAATCAAAACTTGACTTTGCTAATTCTGTTCAAGTAATTTAACATGATGTGAGAAACCCTCTACCATTTGAGGATGGATATATTGAAGGATTGTAAAAATATAAGGACGACATAACCTACCACACAGAAAAAGACATTTGCCTCATCCCTTGAGCAATGTCTTTTTTCTTTTAAACCAACCTCATGAAATTCTTGCTATTTCAATAAAAATACTGGCAAAACATTTCCTTATTAAGCTACTTTTCCAAAATATGAAAATGAGCCTACCAGTATGGTCGTGATTTTTGAGCTACATGGCTGGCTAACGTATGCGTTAGTTGAAAAAGTTTCCTATAAATAAGTCATTTATTAAAAATCCTGTCATTCCCTGTTTAATCGAGGGTTTTTTTAATGACCTGACTCAATTTCACTGCTATGTCACTAATATATACTTAGGCAAATGCTAATTCGAAAGCCCATTATACCTTGAGGAACCCCGAGGACCTTGGTTTAAAAGTTGAGGATATTTGGATACTCGTTAAAGAAAATGTCTAAAATAGCTACTAACTATGAATAATTAAACAAGTGGTGATATAGGGATGATTAAACGCAGAATAGATTATAGTATAAAAGGATTTTCTATTGGAAATTTTATATTCGTTACTACCTCAACCTTTAGAAAAACTGCCCGGGATTATGCTAAAGTCACGGGATTAGAGCTTGTAGATGATTACGATTTACTAAATATTATCGAATATGGAAAGCCGGATCTACTTTACAAGGATTATATACCGGAGAATGAGGCAATATGAGTTCATTAATGTTTAATATTATTTTTGGGTTAATTGTCCCTTGGCTTTTCGGCATATTTCATTTAAATAGAAAAGAAAGAACTTTGATCCCTACTATCGGTCCGTTTGTTACGGCATTTAGTCTTCTAATAAATGAATTAGGTTTTTTCTTGGGTTTTTGGAAAATTAAACCTTTTTATATAGAACAAACAATATCTGCTATGCCTTTTGATTTTGGATTTTACTTAATTGTAAAATGTTACATGATATACTTTATTAAAAACAGTAAATATTCATATTTAATTCTTTTTATATTCGCATTTTTTACAACAGTAGTTGAGTTAACATTGGTATCTTTTGAGATTGTAATTTATGGAAATGGTTGGAATATTGTCTGGACTTTCTTTTCATATTTCATACCTAATATTATTGTTTATTGGTTTTACCTATATTTAGTAAAATTAAAAATACTAAAGTAACCCCCCGTGTTAATTCGCAGGAGGTTCATAACTGTATTCATATTTTTATATTGAAATTCTTAGACTTTACAGGTTCTTATGATTTTTTCATATAAATTGAAATAAAATAGACAGCGCCAAAGTAATCAATACTGTTACGCGATGATACTAGCAGTACCAAATAAAATTAAAAAGGGCTGACAAACGTCGATAATATTGTACAACTAACGCGCCAGTTAGTCATAATGGACGAAACGTCTTCTTGACACCTGTCCCGCCAAAAAGCAGGTGTCTTTTTAAAATATGAGAATGGGTGTACTCTGTATTATAATATGTAATTAATAATAAAATTAAACGGACAAGCATCTATATTGCATCTTCTGGCACAAGTACACAAAAAAGACATCGCCAACAGGATGAGGCAGATGTCTTTTTGAGTGGATCAATATGGTGATATATTGACTTTCATTATAATGTATACAATTTTAATAACATGTTGTAGTTAGTTCGTCTAATTTTTTGAAAATTTTTCTTTAGTAACTGAAATTGATTAAAAGTAAGAAAAAGACATCGCCGAGAGGAGTAGGCAAATGTCTTTTTCTTTGAACAAGTGAAGTGTTAATGACTATATATAGTATAAAAAATTAAAAGAATGTTGTAGTTTAATCATCTATAATTTTAAAATTTTTTCTAGAATTGATATATCGACTCCTTAATAATTGATGTTCAAACCTTAGTGCTTATCTAAATGAAATTAGAATTTTTTTATCATATATATATTAATAAAAAAATATAGTAAAGTGACCAATTATAATTAATTCAACATTAAACCTCAAATGAAAAGGAGTGACAAAATATTATTAAGGACGATTTATCTAAAAGAGAATTTGTAATTAATGCAGGGGATATCCCTTCCATACAGGCTGGAACATTGTTTACGCGACCGGAGAACCCAGAATATGGAAGTTTATTTTTAGATATAAGAAATAAAGTATTTTATCGTTATAATGGTAGTCGCTGGGAGAATTTAATTACATTTGTACAATTTGGTGCAATAAACAATTCAGCTATTCCTATACCTTTAAAAACAACCAATTTATTATTCTTTACATACTCTGACGGTCAAAGGTTTGTATATAAAAATGCAGATGGAATAGAAGAATACGGTATAACAAATATTATGTCTCCGAATGAAGTATCATATATTAATTTATTTATAAACGGAATTATGCAACCCACAGTTAATTATAAAGTTGAAGAAGGTAAACTTACATTACTAACGGATGATGTCCCAATGAAAGGTGTTGTCATCATTCTTCAATTCATTTCGATTTATGCAACGTAAAAAAAGTTCCTTAGTAGGAACTTTTTTTACGTTGAGTTGGAATTAATTAAGTTGAAACAGTAATATTTGAAGTTGGTGCAAAACTTACTATTTCTAACACAATTGGCGTATCAGTTAGAATTCCATCTCCCCCTACTGGTACAGCAATTGCTAATGATCCAACGCCAGTTGCACCAGGTGTATATGTTGAAATACCACTCATCTGTAGAACACCATTAACGTAGACATTGAAATAACTGTTATCCGTAGGTAATGCTGGAAGGGTTGTGACTGCAGCTCCAGTGTCACTGAAAAAGTCAGCAGCATCAATATCTAACGTTGCACCCGCAGCTGTTGGGGTTGTAGTGACATAAAAGAATCTTGTATCAGTAGGGACAGTTTCAATAGTTGAAGAAGCATCAACTACAATTTTCATAAGTTGAAGTGCCATTTTAGATTCTCCTTTCTATAAAAAAAATCGTGCTACATTCTTATATTATGAGTAATCTATAAATATTGACTGGGGGACAAACTATAGGGTACTAATAAACTTTAAAACCGCTTAGAAAAACATATGCTTAGGTAACTAAAGCGCTCTTTAGTCCAATAAGCTTTTTACTACTTCGTCTAATTCCACTTCAAGTTCTTCCTCTATATCTTCTTCAAATTTTTCATTCAATTCATCTAAGAACTCATCAAAATCATCAGATTGATCACCTAATTCAGCAAAAATCCCACTAATTTCATCTGCATCTTTAAGTAGAGTTCCTTTAGGCAATAGCTCATTAATTTGTGTTAACATCTCAATAACTTTGTTAGCCTCAAGTTTTTTTAAATCTTCAAATGTGTCATTCATATTTTCAAACCATTTATTTATATAAAAACTTCCTATTCCGCCACTATTAATTGCATCAATCACACTTCTAATGTTGTACCATATTCTTTCATCAGAAGTTAAACTGTTATATCTCTCTTCTTCTAATTTAACATATAGTTCTTTCCATTTTTGTTCCCAATCTTCATATTTCAATCTTTCCATGCTGAACCTCCCGTTTTTACTTTTAGATAAAGTACTAATTTTTGTATTAGGTCAATTCAATAAATTCAATGAAGTTATGAAAATCCCTTCTTGAGCTATCTTGAATACGTTAGTAGTAAAAGAAAGAAGCGATACTTCTTGTAGAAGTATCGCGCCAGTTAGTTGAATTAGCAGAAAACGGATATTCATTCGAAGAATTTTTTAATACGTTATTGCATGTTGGACGTCCGTCCAACATGAGCCAAAGCACCCGCGTTATTCGCGATGGGCTCCGTGAAAAAGCGATCTTATGCGTTTAACTAGCGAAGACGTCTAATGCATTAAAAAAGCCATTATTTTTTTTAAATGCATTTTTTTTGTATCATTGCTCAATTTCTGTTCTGTTTTTAACTCGAATAGCGACGGGAGATCAGGGAATAATAGACTATACTTCTAGTTTCCGAGAAAGGGTCAATTACCCACGACTAAGTCGCGGGTCTCTGCCGTTTTAAAAATGAAGAGCGTGACTAAATTAGGAGGGTTTTTGATGAAATCAGACACAACGCTCGAACAAAACGAGAAAACACTTCGAGAACTGTTATGTGATAGTTCCGACTTCAAAACTTCCGATGTCGAGACAGGAGACCGACACTATCGGTTATTTTACTTAGATACAATGGTCGAATCCGTCAAAATCCAAGACCATATCATCCGTCCTTTACTCCACCATAATAAAAGTAGTGTGAAAGAAGCCGTTTCCATTCTCGATTACAATGAAACGGATCTTCTTTCAGTCGCTTCAAACGAACTAGTCGAAGGGAAAACAGTGGTTCAACTGGACGGGGAATCAACACTCTATTTACTTGGAACAGAGATCATCAAAGAACGTGCGCTCAATTTCCCGATGAATGAACGTGTCCTACGGGGTTCACACGAAGGGTTGAATGAAAACCTAAATACAAATTTGAATTTACTTCGAAAACTCATCGCAACACCCGATTTAGCGGTGAAATCGTATCAACTCGGTCGACGTTCAAAGACAAAAGTGTCCATCCTTTATTTGCGTTCGCTCGCAAATGACGTGTTGTTAAATGAGTTTGAACGTCGTCTTGAAGCGGTTGACATTGATTACGTTGATGCGCCTGGATTCATCCAAGAGCTCATTCAAGATAAGCAATTCACATTGTTCCCGAAAATACTCATCACCGAACGTCCAGACAGAGTACGTTCGTATCTGATGGATGGAAAAATCGCAATCTTGACAGATGGTTCACCTGATGCGCTCATTCTTCCTGTATCGTTCTGGTCCTTTTTTCAAAGCCCTGATGATTATCAAGTTGGTTGGTTGTTCGGAAGTACAATACGGTTTATTCGCATTGTTTGCTTTGTTCTGGCGATTATCTTACCTGGGATTTATGTGGCACTTGTGACGTTCGATCCCCGTATTCTCCCATTTGAGATCGCGCTTACGTTTCAAAGTTCAATGCAATATGTGTCGATGCCTCCGATTTTAGAGGCCATCACGATGCTGCTCATCCTCGAAATATTACGTGAGGCAACCGTTCGTCTCCCAAATCCAATAGGACAGACGATTGGAGTGGTTGGCGGGATCGTCATTGGAACCGTTGTCGTACAGTCCAATTTGATTTCCAATATGATGGTCATCATCGTTTCACTAACAGGTATCGCATCGTTTATCGTACCATCGTATGAAATGAGTAATGCAGCTCGACTACTCACCTATCCGTTCATCATCATGTCGTCGATTTTCGGGTTAATCGGGTTAGAAATCGCGACGATTCTGTTGATGACGCATTTAGTTCAGTTGAACACCATGGGTATTCCGTATTTCTATGCTTGGTTTAATAAGAATACCTTTCAAGATACGCTGTTTCGATTTCCAATTAGGTACTTGAAAAAGCGTCCGACAGAAAGTATGGCACAAGAAGAAACAAGACTAAATTCAAAAAAAGGGGCGGGGAATTAGATGTTTCACTTAAAAAAAATTTCGCTGAATCAACTCGTTTGTCTCGTCACCTTAACCCAAGTTGGCGTTCATGTGTTGACAATTCCTTACGACGAATCCCGCCATTCTGGCCATGATTCATGGATGAGTATTCTCATTGGGGGTGTATTCGCTCAACTTGCAATCATCCTAATCTATCAACTTGGTAAACGGTATCCGGATCAGAGCTTACCACAATATATTGTGTTGATACTTGGGAAACCGTTAGGCATCCTCGTTAATGCCTTGTTTGCAGCTTTTTTTGCAGAATCGACGCTGATGATCGTTGTATCGTATGCAGATGTCATGAACAGGTGGGTGTTATTTGAAACGCCGTGGATCGTACTAGTCGGTCTATCGGTCTTTATCGTCGCATTTGTAGCTGCGTCGTCACTTCGTTCGATTGCAACTCTTACGCAGTCATTCATGGGGATGTTTCTCATTTGTGTGGTCATCATTTGTATAAGTGGAATTGGAAAAGGAGATTGGCGTCATTTTTTTCCGATCGGAACACATGGCTTTGGAGCGGTTTTAAAGGACACGCTTCCTGCTTTTTGGGCATACGCTGGATATGAACTTCTCTACTACTCTTTCCCGTTTGTGGCATGTCGTAAAAAATCCCATATCCTACTTGCAATGTCCGTCGCCAATGGGTTAACTACATTATTTTACTTCATCATATCAGTCATTGTCATGTACAATTTTAGCGAAAACCAACTGAAAGTCATTTCGGAGCCAATGGTGTTTATTCTTCGTAAGTTCAGATGGCCAGTTGTTCAAAGTCTCGATATTGTCTTTATGACCATTTGGTTATCTGTTACGACGATCACAGCGTTTGTCTATCTCTTTTTGTCCGCCCGATATCTAGCTTTTGTTGGTCGGAAAGAAAACCGTCGTCATGTGTTGTTAGTATGGGTCATCGCGAGTATGGTTTTTGGCATTGGTAGTTGGTTCGCGGACAAGCAAACATTGTTTTCCTTTATCGATTTCCATCATATCATGTCCATCTTATTCACAGCTGTTCTACCAGTATTCCTTCTACTTGTTTCATTTGTACGGGGGAAGGTGATGAACGAATGAAAAAAGTTGCCATTGTGTTCATGATGATGTGTTTTCTCCCCCTCTTGTCAGGTTGTTGGGATCGTTTACAACTACGAAATCTGAATTTAGTGGACATCGCGGGTTTTGATCGGAACAAAGAAAGCGAGGAAGTGGACCTTTATCTGGTGGTAACTAAACTAAGAAGTGCCGGACAAGGAACAGGCGACCCCATTTCCACAATCATCAATCTAAAAGGGAAAACCTTAGTCGAAGCGATTGGTGATGGTGATTTTATCGAGCGAACACCTATCTTAGGAATCAGCACGAGAGTCTATTTGATGAGTGAGGAAATGACATCCAACAATCCGATTTCAGAACTGGCTTTTTTACTACACGCTCCCTATGCGTCAATCAATACCCCTGTTGTGGTGTTCGAAGGAGATCTACCGAGGTTTTTAGACACAAAAATAAAAGATAATAAAGAATTTTCAAGCAATTTAAACAGATATATGAAATCACTCGAAAATAACAATACTGTGCCAATCGTTTCGATGATGTATTTCATTCTTTCACAAGAAGAACCGTTTGACGATTTCGTATTACCTGTGTTCAAAGAAAGCAAAACAGGTGTAGAATTAAATGGCTCTCTCTTATTCAGGCAGGGAAAAAGTACAAAAACGAAATTAGACAAAAAGCAAACACGAATGCTCATGATTCTGTTAAATGAACAAATCAGAAAGCAAAAATTTACCGGACAACTAACTAAGGTTGATCAGAAACATTCTTCTAAAACGAATAAGAATCAAGACACATATGGGTATTCCATCAAAAAAAAGAGTTCAAGCATCACAGTTTCGGGTAATTCAAGTGGATACCCAAAGATAAAAGTAAACGTCCGCATGCAAATTAACGCCTATGAGCTTGGAAAAGGAACTAAACAATTGACATCCGGTTACGTCAATCGGATGGAAAAAACACTGAGTCGGGAGTTAGAAAAAGCAGCAGTTGATACGATTCAAACCATGCAACGCGCGAATTCCGATGCGCTTGGCATTGGAAAAGAACTGAAAGCGTTTCATCCGAAGATTTGGAAGTCTTTAGATTGGGGTAAAGACTACCCACGCGTATCTATTGAGCCAAAATTCGAGGTGAAGATTCTGAATGCGAGTAAAAAATAGTAAAAAGGTGTTTTTCTGGGTGAGAAACACCTTTTTTCTTCATTCATTGTTAGATTATCACTTTTATTTGGAGTTATTTTTTATATAATCTTCTATTTAACTCCAAAAATTCCTTTTCTTATTGAACTAAACTGCCAATTAGTCCAATAAAAAATAGACCACTGAAATGGTCTATCGATTTTCAACTAACGCATGAGTTAGTTGAATAAGAAAAAAGTTATTCAGAATTTAGTTAATACCTTGTCAATATTATTCCATTCGTAAACCAGAAGATTTAATTCCGCACCTGCGATTTTTATCTTTTCAGTTTTCAATAATTCCGCACCATAATATTCATAAAAATAACGAGTTCTATTATCTTCTAATACCTCAACAAACACTCTATTAAAACCTAACTTTT
>Ga0209025_1000598_pt1 | contig 65066 bp, 99 predicted proteins | sample AraplaMF_Col_mLB_FD_184256 | JGI IMG/M metagenome (GOLD analysis project Ga0209025, IMG submission 184256) | Arabidopsis root microbial communities from the University of North Carolina, USA - plate scrape MF_Col_mLB (SPAdes) (version 2) | ecosystem: Host-associated > Plants > Roots > Endosphere... | reverse complement strand
TGGTCCGAACGATGAAGCACAAGCGGTCGAAGCTTCCGTGAAGCGCGCGTTGGTCTTTATGCGCAGCCTCGCCAACCTGCGGCTGACCGAAGCCCTAGCCGCCCTCAAAGCCTCCGAAGAGAGGGGGCTGGCACTGCGGGAGGCGCTGGAGCCGTTTGCCGCCGCGTCCAAGCGATTCGATGACGCCGCGGCCAAGTTCGAGGCCATGCCTCGCCCCGATAATTATTGCCCGGTGACCAAATTCACCCACGGAGAACTCCGCCGCGCCCGGTCGGCTCTGGAGAACGGCCCTGCAACCCTCGCGGATGCCACAAAAAAAGATCCAGGGACGGAACAGAGGGAGGCGGGACGTGGCCGAACATCTTCTGAGGCCTGATGGTCTATGGGCGCCCTCAGAGCGGGCACGCCAACGCGTCACTAGCCATCCGATGGCTGCAATCACTCTCGTCGAATCTGGGCACACACGCCGAACAGTTGTTTGTGCAGCGGGCTTCAATACGCCCATGTGGCAAGCCGCTGTTGAGCGTTGTTACCCGCAAAGGGAGCTCCGCCCATGACCCCTCTCTCAACCCCCGCCGCGCAGGGGACGGTGGCCGACGAGTTGGTTGACCGGCTTTTGGCTTGGCCGGCGACTGGCGATGGCCGCGACGGTCTATCCTCTGCATACGTCAGCGATCTGATGCGCGAAGCCGCTCGTCGTCTCTCCGCCTCCCCATCCCCTGAAGCCTTGCCGGCGAGCGGGGTGGAGGCGCCTGAATACGTCGTTGGCGTTGGCGAGCTAGGGCCAAAGGGGCACGTCTATTACGTGCTCTCAGGCGGCGGCATGGGCGAGGCAGTTGCTCGCGTCTACCCCGGCCCTGACGCCGAACGAATGGCGAAGGTAATGGCCGCCGCCCTCTCCTCTGCCCCAGCGCCGGAGGATCGGACGTGAGTAGATGGAGCATTCCTAATTCCAAGCTTCACGCATTCCCCGAGAACGTACCAGTCTCAAGGACCCCGCCCATGACCACGACCAACGACGCCCCAGCGCCGGCTCCGAGCTGGAGCGGGGTGAGGAAGAGCGTCTTCGATACTTGGCAGGACATTGCCACTCGCCTGCGCGCGTCCGAGCCGGATCGTGGGCTGATGCTTAAGGGCGCTATCGTCATTGAAGCGCTGGCAGAGGAACTGAAAGCTCCAGAGCTTTGCGTAGACGAGGGCTGCCCGCACCACGGCACGCCGCACGTTTGCGTTAGCCGGACGCAGGACCTGCATGGCCCGTTCGGGCATCTCGTGATCGCTGTGGGTCTGAACGAAGAGCACTGGCGCCTTTCAGATGAGCCGGTGAACGATGCGGATCACGTCTCTTTGCCGGTATTCACGAAGGTCGACCCCTTCAACTACCTTCCCGAAGATGTCTCTAGGCCCGCCTCCCTCGCCAGCGACGCCAGCCCGAGGGGTGAGGCGACACAAGCCGAACGCGAAGCCGCGAAATCGGCTTTCCGCGAATGGTGGGATCGCGAGCAGGCTTGCCCCGAGCACAGCATGACGACGCAGAATGCCGCGCAGGCTGCTTGGCAGGAAGCCTATCGGGTTTATCGCGACGCGCACCCCGCGCCCGCCACGGTGGAGATGCGGGAGGCGATAAAGGTACTGATCGCAGACATGCGCTCGCACGTCGATGCGAACGACGAGACGGCGATGATCCTGCCTCGCGCGCAGTTCAATCGGTACGTCGGCAGGTTAGCCCGCATCGCCGCCCGAGCGCCCGCGACCGAGGGGAGGAAGGGATAATGGGATCTTATGTGGCATCCGCGAGACTCCGGCCAGAACCTAGTGAGGTCGAGCCTGATTGGGCTCCTGAAGCTCTAGAGCTTGCCGGATATTCTCGCGATTTCGGCCTCAAGAGCGCTTTCGAGGACATGCTGGATCGCATGTTAGAGGCGGAGCAGCGGGTCAGCGAACTTCAGGACGAGGGGGGTGCTGATGACTAAGTCAATTAACTGGATTGGCAACGAAGACGAACAGTTCGCGGAGCGAATGAAAGCCTGCAAGGCGCGTCCCGCCGCCCAGGAGGATCGGGCAGATGGCTGAGATTACGGAAGACATGATCCTGAATGTCCTCAAGAGCGTTTTCTCACGGGTCAAAATTGTCGACCCGATCGAGCAACAACGGGCCGAAGCGCACGAGGAAATCGCGAACGACGTGCTCGGCTGGCTGCACGAGCGCGGGCTCTATGATCCGCGCGATTACGAGCACGAAGGCCCGAATGTGGCGGACATCCTGACGGAGCACGAGGAGGAGTTGCTCAAGCCGAGAGATCCCCGGTCTGCCGAGCAATTGCTTTGCGATCTTGTCGAGCAAAATGAAACCAGCCGCCTTATCGCGGAGAACGGCGAAGTTCTGCGCCGTAACGGAGAGCTTCTGGCGAAAGCGCAGGGCGCACTCGATCAGGCTCTGGAGAACGCCCCCTCAGGTCTCGCGGATGCGCACTCAAAATCCCCCTCCCGCCCCGCCATGCCGAAGGAGGAAGACACACATGGGTGAGCTGACGAAGGCGCAGCGTAAAGCGCTTGAGTGGGTCCAGAAACACGAGCCAGTTAGCCTGTTCCCGTGCGATGGCGTCGCGCCCGATATGCGCTTCGTTACTAAGCGTTTGACCGCTCTCGGCTATGTCGAATGCGTTGGCGCAGAACTTGGCCCAGACCGCCGCTTGCGATTCGCCTTTTCGGCTTTCGCACTCACCCCCGCCGGTCGCGCCGCCTTGGAGCCCCGCGATGAGCGCTGACACAGCCCCTGCCGCGATGCCGGGGGAGCGCGAGATTGCGCGGGCGCTTCTCGACTCCGGCATCAATATCGGCACGAGCACATGGCCCCGAGAACAGCTTCAGGACGCCACCGAGCTTGCTCGCGCCATCCTCGACCTCTTCGCCCCGATCCTGGCGGAGAAGGAGCGTCTTCGCGAGACCTTGCGGCTCAACAGCGTGTGGGACTTCCCGCGCGATATCCAGAACCTTACGGTTAAGCTTGAGGTAGCCGAATCCCGCGCCCTAGCCGCCGAAGCAGCGCTCGCTGCGGAGAGGGAGAAGCTAACGCAAATCGCAGACGGTCTCTCGCAAGTCGGCAACCCAGACAACGAATGGGATAGCGGGTATCGAACAGCCGCGCGTTGTATCGCTGACCATATCAGGGATCGTTCCAAATTAGCCGCACGCCTCACAACGATCAGGGAGGGTACGATAGACCCCGCTCAAGGGCCGCCTTCTCTTGCCCTCGTGAACGCGCGAGAATCCGCACGGCATTGGTACAACGAAGCTGAGATCTGGCGTGCCGCAGCCATCCGGGCGCAGGGAGAGTGAGATGGACAGCCATCCGACAATACCAGACGATATCCTGGCCGTAGCGGAAGACTTGATTCCGCAGATGGATGTGGAGCCCGGCAAGAGCATGCGCGGCAGCATGGTCTACTACGCTGCGATGGCGATCAAGCAAGAGCGTCAGAAATACGCCGCGATCGAACGCGACGCGACCCGTTATCGCTGGCTGCGCGATGGCAATGCATATCGGCCGGAAGAGATGTCAGTCGAAGGTGGCGATGATCTCGATGCGCTATGCGATGACGGCCTTGCTGGCGGCGTAGGCGATCCAGATGCGAGCAGATATAATGTGACCCCATGACCCGCGCCAACGGCTTCACCATCGCCCTCGCGTTTATGGCTCTGGTGTTCGTAGGGGTGTATGGGTGGCTGACTGGGGCTTGGCGATGAGGCGACAGCGGCAACCGCGATCCTTCATCGCTCGATGGTGGCTGCTGGTTCCGCTGGTAGCCGGATCGCTGGTCTGGTGGGCGCTATTCTTCGGCCAAGCTCGGAAGCTCTGGTCTGCGCTGTTTGGCTAAAGCAGGGAGGCTTGCGCCGGCCGATCCACTTCGCCGCTCTCGCCGTCCTTCTTGCCGCCTCGCGCGACGATATCCAGGGAGCCATCCGGCAGAGGGCGTTGCAGCGCCCTCGCCTCCTCCCACGGCGCCGTCATCCAGGTCTCGCATTCCTCGGGCGTCGTCAGAATGACCGGCATAGCCTTCGGGTGGACGGCACCAACCTCGGCATTCGGATCGGTCGTCAGAAAGGCATAGAGATCGATCGTCTCCTCGCCAGTCTTGATCTTGCGCACGCTGGTCCATTGGCGCGCCCAGATGCCGGCGAAGAACGCCGTGGGCCGCTCCTCGCCGAAGGCGAACCAGATGTCCTGCTTCGTGCTCCAGTCGAATTCGCTGAAGCTGTTGAACGGCACGAGGCACCGGCTCTCGACGCCCAGCCAGCGCTTCCAATGCGAGCTCGAGGTGTTGCGGACGTTCGTCGTACCGCCGTCAGGCTCCATCCGGAGCATCAGGTCGAAGTCGACATCTTTGCCTTTCGCCCGCAGCTTGTCGGCGCGCTTCGTCGCCGCGTCCAGAAGGGCCTTCTTCGATGACGGCATACCCCAGCGCGTCATCGCCAGGCGCGGGCCGCCCTCGTCGTTCCGGACGATCGGCGCGGCATAATCCGGGAAGATTCCTGGCAGCGGCGGCACGTTCACGCCGGCATCGTTGAAATTGGCGAATAGCTTCCTGATCGCCTCGACGTTCCGGGTGTGGCTGTAGAGATTGCACATGGGGCCTCCGCCGTCAGGCTATCCTGCATCCTGCGAGTGCTCGAACAAGTCCCCCTGCGGGATCGGCGGCTTCGGCCTGTGATGAAACAGGTAGTAATCGCCACCACAGTCCGGGTCGCCCAGGTACGGGCCGCTAACCTCGCAGTCGTAGTGCTCGGCCATCGCGTTCAGCCAATTCATGCCTGTCGTCGGGCTGAAGTCATCCACTGAGCATCCGCCGATATGGCCTTGGTCGCGCGTCTCCCTCAACGACCTGATAACCCCATCGATCGCGCTCGGGTTGACGTATTCGGAGCTGATGTAGGCGTTTGGATCAAAGGTCACGCTCGCCTCCTTTAGTGGGTGGTTGCCCCTTTGCCGATTACGGGAACTTCATCGAGCCGCGTGGTGTAGCGCGGCGAGCGCTGATCAAACTTCGTGGTCCAGGCCTTGCGTTGACGCTCTACGCCGGCGGCGGCTGGGAAGACGGCGCCGCGACCGTGTCGTGCGTTGCAGGCGTCCAGGGCCGCCATGAGTCGACCTGACCGCTCTCGATCGAGCGGACCAATAAGCGCGCGCTGGGAGAGATCGAGGGGGACCAGGTCTGTGGTCATCAGGCCGGCCTTGGCATAGCGATAGCCGGGCTTCCATATCCGCCGCGCCCCCCACTTCGCGGCGCGGACCAGAGCGAGCGTGTCGTTCGAGGCTTCCGGGAAATCCACGGTTGTCGATACCGATCGCGCCGGCCCCCCGTCGAAGGGCGATGTGTGATAAAATACGGTGACGTGGTCGCTTGCGAGCCCGTGCTGACGCAGCTTCTCGCCGAGACGCGTCGCGTGCGACGCGATCGCCTCTTGCATCATTTCCAGGTTATCGACGCGCCCGGCGAACGAGCGGGTCACGGCACAGCCTTTGCGGGTTGGGGCGACCGCCTCGAGGTCAATGCAAGCGTAGCCGCGCAGCTCCTGGATGATCCTCTCGCCCACGACAGTCAGCGTCTGGCGAGCGAGCTTCGGATCGAGGGCTGCGACATCGGCCGCAGTCTTGCAACCGAATGCCTTGAGCTTGGCCTGGCTGGCAGCCCCAATTCCCCACACGTCATCTAGCGGCATGAGCCGAAGCCACTCTTGGCGGGCCACCGAGCTGGTCAAGTCGCAGACTCCGCCGAGCTGCGGGGTGCCCTTGGCGATCTTGTTGGCGAGTTTGGCCAGCGTCTTCGTAGGTCCGATGCCGACACAGGTCGGAACCCCCGTCCAGGTCGAGACGGTCGAGCGGAGATCCTTTCCCCAATCGACGCGCCATTCCGGTTCGATCGGCGTCGCGTCCAGGAAGCTCTCATCGATCGAGTAGACCTCAATGTCCGAAGCGAACCGCTGGTAGACGGTGTTCATCCGGCGGCTCATGTCGCCGTAGAGTGTGTAGTTCGAGGAGAATACGACGACGCCCTCGCGCTTCACCAGGTCGCGGATCGTGAACATCGGCGCGCCCATACGGATGCCAAGCGCCTTCGCCTCGCTAGTACGCGCGACCGCGCAGCCATCGTTGTTCGATAGCACGATAACCGGGCGACCCTTGAGCTTGGGGTCGAACACGCGCTCGCAGGAGCAATAGAAGCTGTTGCCGTCGATCAGGGCGAAGCTCGTGGTCATCGCCGGAAGCGCCTTACGCTGTTGGTGATGACGCCAAATACCTCGATGTCTGCATCGGGGCCGGGGTCGTAGTCAGGATAGCGACGGTTGCCGAACGCCAGACACAATCGGCCCCCCACAAGACGGAAAATCTTGACCGAGCGTTCGCCGTTCACATCGACGACAACCGGATCCCCGTCGCGCGGCTGCAAGCTTCGGTCGACTGTAATCAGGCTGCCATCGAATATCCCGGCATCGATCGCGCTATCGCCGGCAACCGTCATGATGAAGGTAGCTGGCGCGTTCTGGATCAGAGCGCGGGACAGGTCGATCGGCGCATCGAGGTAGTCGTCTGCCGGCGACGGGAATCCCGCTCTCACAGCCTTGCGAAAGACCGCGAGCAAAATGGGCGCTCCCAAGGCGATGAGACGCATCTCCATAGCGGTCGCCATTATTCCGGTTCCGCGGCGGGCCGCGCTCCCTCCGAAAACCTACCCCGCAGATAGCCCAGCGAAGCCGCGCGATCCGCGTCGCGCAATAGCTCCTCGCGATTGTGGAGCAGAGCACGCACGGCAGCGCGAGCGTCGCCACCAAACTCCGCGATTACCGCATCAACCTGCCCTTCCATGGGATTCGAAACGGGCTCTGGCTTCAGCTGCGCCGACATGGCTTGCGTCCTCGAAAATGAGAACGTAATGAGAACAAACTAGATCGAGGAGTCAAGCCATGGCCAGCGTCGACACGTTCTTCCTCCAGCCCTTCAAGACGCATCGGAAGCGGCTCGTCCCAGCGCAGCGCGTGCTCGCCAAGACCAAGCACCATGCGTTGAACGAGGGCGAGCGCCTGGGGAAAACCGCCGAGGGGGTCGCCGTGATCCACGTCACGGCGGATGATGAGACGGGCGAGGTCAGCGCGCTCGATGTCCTGGCGCGTCACGGCGCGATCCCGGAGGAGTTTGAGGAGCAGATCAGGGCGCTATGAGGTTGCGATGAGGGCGAGAGGCCAACCGAGCAACACGCAGATCAACCAGCAATTCCCCTATCAGGTCGCGGTCCCAATGGCTGAGGGTCGCGGCCTTGGCTACTTCAATACGTCGGGGCCACTGTCGAGCCTCTGCAGGATCCGTCACCAGGTTAACGACGGAACGCGAAGCTATGAGGTTTTCTGCTTCGCCGATCGAGAACAGGCGGAGCGGTTTCGTGATGCGATCAAGGGGGAGGACTTCGACCCCCGCGATCGGGTCGGGCATAAATGGATCCGTGGACGAGGGAGGAAGCGCGACTCCGGTCGAGCTCAAAAGGGCTATTGGTAAGCACCACCGCCCAGAGATTCGCCGATGCCGTTCCCGCCCGACAACCCGCCTCACGTCTTCTCAATTCTCGCCGGCTGCGAGGTCTCGACCTGGTCGGAGGAATGGCAGCACGAATGTGAGGTTCGCTTTCTCGCCGGCTTGCCGCTTGCAGATCGCAACCGTGCACTCGACGGAGAAAAGGAAGGGATGCGAGGGATCAAGAACATCCGAGGCGACACGGCGGTGGCCCGCCTTCGCGCCGAGATCGAGCGTTATGCTGCGCTAAAGGCGCATCGTAATACGGCATAGGTGCCGAAAGGGTTCAGTGCCCGTCTAACGGTTTGCGCACGCTGCGGTGGGCGAGCTCGTAAAGCGCCATGTCGATGAAATGAACGAGGACCTTATCGCTATTATCTGCCGCTAGCTGCCTGGCTTGCATCAGATGGTCTGCAATGTCGTCGTCGCTTTGAAGTCGAGGAGCGGCATGCCGCTTGCCGTCAGGGTCCGGTGGCATTGCATGACCTCTCGGAACGAACCGGATTAGCTCAAATTGAGCGAATGCCGGCTAAACCGCTACTCGCCATCAATCGTTCCATCCTGCGGAACTTTCCTCGCCAGCGCCCGCGCGAGATCGAGCAAAAGGCGTCGGTCGTTCGGTGGTAGAGCGACAAAGATCGTAGCGAGTTCATGGCCAAGCCTGGCGATCTGTCCGTCACCGTGCGGGAGGTCGATCAAGTTGGTCGCCTCGGCCGGAGCACCAGTGTTCTTCTTGTCGGCCATCAGTCGAGCTTTCCCGTTCAGTTGAGAAAGCGATTTGGTCGAACGGTTGTTCCCGCCACGACTAGCCGAGGCGGAAGATGCCTACCTCGTCCGCATCTTCGCGCAGGCCCTTGTAGGAGGCGTGCCGTAGCTTCCCATCATCGGTCCAGCCACGCAGCGCAATCTCCGCGATCAGCTCGGGCTTGATCCAGCGGTAGCCCTTCTTACGCACCGGCATGGCCAGCGCCGGCTTGTCGATGATGAGCCTGTCCATCTGCTTGCGCAGTGCTGTGCCGCTGGCCTGGGTGAAGCCTGTCCCGACGCCTCCGACATAGACGAAGCCATCGCCTTTTCGCGCGGCAAGCAGCAGCCGGCCGATGCCGCCAAGTGCAATGGCCGAAGGCTCATAGCCAATGATGGCGAAGCTCTCCGACTGGATGCATTTGATCTTGAGCCAGTCGCCGCCCCGGCCGGATCGATAGGGCGCCGATCGCCGCTTCGCGATAATGCCCTCAAGCCCGAGCTCGCAAGCACGCTTCAGGAACGCGGAGCCCTCGGCATCGATCTCCTCGCTCAGGCCGATCGACGCATGCGGTTGCGCTGCCAGCACATCGGCGAGCATCTCACGCCGCTCGGTCAGCGGCTGATCGCGCAGGTCGTGGCCATTGAGATAGAGGAGATCGAAGGCGTAGAGCCTGGCTTCGGCCGCGAAGCGCTTGCCACCACGACCGCCCAGAGCCTTTTGCAGCGCTCCGAAATCAGAGGCGCCGCGCTCGTCGAGCACGACGGCCTCGCCATCGAGGATCGCGCTATCGAGCCCCAGTTCAAGCGCATCATGCGCGATCGTCGGAAAGCGAGGCGTCCAGTCATGTCCGCCTCGGGTGATGATCCGGACGCGCTTGCCGATGATGTGAACCGCAAGACGATAGCCGTCCCACTTCACCTCGAAGGCCCAATCGTCACCGATCGGCGCCTTGCTCTGGAGCTGCGCCAGGCAAGGCTCGACCCGATCGGGCATCGGATCGACGAAGAGGTCGCGCTCAGGCCTTTTGCGGCGCGCCGGCCCTTTGAGGGTATCGACGCCCAGTCCGGCTCTGAGAACCCGACGCGCACACATTGAACGCAACTCCGCAACGCAACGAGTCGCGAACGGGCGGAAGCCGGAATCGTTCCCTGGCGGAACTGCCTGCCGCGCGCGGGGGTTATCACCCGTCAGTGTGTTGCGTGAGGTCCATCATGGTCGCGATCTGGAGATCTACCGAGGAGCATCGGAAGCCCGCCCCGGTCAAGCGGGTCCTCCGAACGGAGAATTGCCGCGATGAAGATGGTACTCGGTACAAGGTCATCGTGTGGCGTGACTGGCCGGGCCTGCAGCTCGTTTCCTACACACTCGAGGATGGAACTCCGGTCCACTACGAGGACGAGTGCTACTTCGCGACGCCATCGGGAAAGATGCTGACGCGCTGCGAAGCGGAATGACAAGCTGAGCCCTTCCCTGCACCATGCGAGGCCAGGAATGACGGAGGCTGATGTGCCAAAGGAAGAGTTCGACATCGTCGAGGTCCGCGCCTGGGAAGCAGGCCACCACGAGCCGACTGGAAAGATCGTGGTCGTCTTCCGATACAGCGACCGTGAACCGATCGCCTTCGGCTGTGACCCCTTCATCGCCGAGGAACTCGGAAAGGGGCTGCTCGCGCTGGCGGCAGAGGCCCGCGCGCTGAAGCATTGACGCGAAACAGAAAGGCCGGCTTCTTCAAACCGAGGCCGGAAGGAAGGCGCTGCATTGAACGACGCTCACGCCACTGACGAAGACCTCCGCGCGGCTCTCGATGCATTTGCGAAAGCAATGGCTCAGGCGATCGCCGACACGGATCCGAAGTGCAAAGCTCGGCGCGCGATGCTCCGGGCAATGGCGGAGCAGTTGGACGAGCAGGCTAAGACGCTCGACGCCGTGGCGGAATCGGCGCTTGGTATAGCGGCCGAGAAGCTGCTCAAGAGATAGAGGGTCGCTCTGGCGGTACGCCACGGGCCCGGCCCACAGGAACGACATGCTCTTTTAGGAATTGTTCCAAAACCGCTTCCATGCGCGTTCAGCAAGGTCTTCTTCATCAAAGGCGGCCAGGGCGTAAGCAGCGACGATATACGCGAGGCGAACCCGTTCACGTTCTTGATCCGCTTCATCGACGAACGGCCTGATGCGCTCCCAAGCGGCGTCGAGAGCCCCTTGGACGCGTGCTAGATCGGCGGGATCAGTAAATGACGAGAACGGCATGCAGTCCTCGATCAGCGAACGTTGACGGTCCTGAGTGCAAGCGCCGTGCACTCGAAGACCGCGCTCCGTATATTGAGTTGGCGGCGTTCAGAAGAATGCGTCGCGCGATAGAGGCGATTCCAGACCGTGTCGATCTGGGCCACATAACATTGGCAGAAAGCGACTGGCGGAACTTCCGGTTGCAATAGTGGCGCCGCCTCGCATTCGCGCCGCGTTTTGCCTTGGTCCTGTCCCTGAAAAGACAGCCAAACCGCAAAGATGGTCGCGCTCGAACCCACTGCTAGAGCCAATACGCTTAAAGCTGCCCGCATCGAAGCCTTTGACGTAAGCCGGCCGGCCAGAGTGGCCAGAGGCAAACCAAGCATGTGGCTAATAATGAGGCAACACCTTGTCCCTCTTCGCACCGTGCGGCGCGACTAGCAAATGGTAGGAGAGAAACGAAAAGCCCCGCCAGCCGGAGCTGACGGGGCCAAGTCTACGGCAGGGGAACGCCCAAGGAGGGCCGCCCCTTACGAGGGCGAGGCGACGGCCGAGGGTTAGCTCGGCAATGGCGGAACTCGGACGATCGGTAGCTCGAGCCAGATCGTCCAGAGCCCGTGCGGCATGCGATAGTTGATCTGCCCGCGAATGGTCACGCCGGGAACCTTGTCGATCTCCTTCGGGATCGAGACGCAGAGATCATTCCGACCCGGGCCCAGAGCACTGGCCTGAGGGTCGCGGAGGACTTGTCCGTCTCGCTGGCGCTCTGTGATCGCCGGGAACTCCACCGCGGTCCCATCTACCGTGATCGACCAGGCAACAACGATCGGCTGCGCGTATCTGACCTTGTTCCAGTACCACGTCCAGCACATCCGGCCGGGCGTGCGGTCATCATCGTCGAACTCGACGCGCTGCTCGGTCAGGACGGGAGCGAACCGCGCCTCGAGCATCGGCGTCGCGTACAGAAACAGGGCGGTGCCGAAGAGCCCGGCGGTCGCCCAGACCCCGACAGCAGCCACGGCGCGCGCACTCAGCATCACTTCGCTCCCTTGATCGCTAGCCAGATTGCCGTGCAGATGCCACCGAGCAGTACGGTGACCACCGCCTTCAGCCCATGACTGACGAGGGCTTCGCGCGTCTCGCGCGCCGCGCGCATCGCGGAAAGGTCTTTCCGGAAGGCGGGGATATCGTCGATCCCGACCTTGTCGAGGAAGCGTTGGATGCCCTCCTCGACCATGCCCTCAACCGCGTCGGGCTTGAGCGCGTCTTTTTGAAACAGAGCGGCCGCGCGCTCGGCCGCCGCCGTCGCCATGCGGTCGAGATCAGACAGATTGACCATGGCGTAAGGCGGCAGGACATCCTGCGGATCGCGATGAGGCATAGGCGCAGGCTCCGGCCGGGGGGCGGCGATCAGCGGGTGGTGACGTCGGAGCGGTCGACCTTGTCGACGATGGCCGGCGTGGCGATGATCTGCTTGACCTCGGGCAACGCCGCCGCGGAAGCGACCAAGCCGGCCTTACGACGGACGTACAGTCCCCAGACGGTCGGGATCAGCCACATCACGAAGGCGACGAGCACCGTCTGCCCCTGCTGATCGATGAGGCCCTTTGCGGCCAGAGCGCTCGCGCCGGACTGGACGAGGGTGCGGATGAAGCTGAGAACTTGCTCGTTCATCGATCAAGCTCCTGCGGCTGCGGTCTGGACGGGAACGCCAGTCGCCTTGCCGGCAGCGAGGACGGCTTCATAGGCCTTGGCCGCGGCGGTGAGTGCGGAGGCGACATCGCTAGGAGGGTTGTCGCAGACCGAGTTCACAGCGGCGGCGGCCTGCTTCGCGAGCGCCTGATGCTTCTCGGGCGCGAAGATGCTGGCGCCCATGGCGACGGCCCGGAGCGCGCCGCAGTAATTCGCGAGCTGCTGAGAGGCCTGTGCGACCTTCCCGTCGTACTTGGTCTGGCCGAAGACCTGACCTGCGCCGGCGGCGATCTGCTGCCAGCCTGCGGCCGATGTCTGTGAAAGCTGGTAGCCGGTGACCGACTGGCAGCCGGCAAGCGCCAGCGAGCCCAAGGCGACGAGCGCCAGGAGGAAGCGGTTCATTTGGATGTGCTCCGGGGGATGGCGGCTGGCCCGGCCGCTGCGGGATCGTCAGGCCGCGAGCTTGATCGGCGCGGCGTCGGTCGAGCGCGCCTTCGGGAGGCGCGTCGTGTAGGGGGTCTGGAATTGATCCGCCTCGGCGGTCCGGCGAGAGATGATTTCGGCCGGCTTGCGCCAAGCGAGAATGGCCGCTCGGATCTCTGAAGCGGGGGCGCCGGCGTTGATCCGCTTCACGAAGGTCGAGCCCTTGAAGCCGCCCTGCCCAATGTTGAAGCAGATCGACCCCAAAGCATCGAACTGGTGATCGGCGAGCGGCACCTTGATCGCATCTCGGACGGCGTCCTCGTACGCCTGCAGATCGCGAGCGAAGATGGCCAAGGCCTCGTCCCTGGTGATCGTGAGCCCCTTGTAAGGTATCGGAGCGCCGGCGGCTGCCGTGTGCCCTACTCCGATGGTCCAGATGCCGACGCTGTCGAGATAGGCCTTCGTCTTCAGCGCCTCGCGCCCGACGAGCGCCTCGATGCCGATCGCACTCAACGCCTGCCGGATCGGCGCCGGTGTCGGGTCGCTATGCCGAGCGGTCCTCAGCGCCAGGATCGTCTTCGGCCCGACGATGCCATCGGGATATAAGCCGGCGGCCCGCTGAAACGAGACGATCGCCGCCTTGGTGTTCAGCCCCATCACGCCGTCAACCACGAGCGAATAGCCGAGCGCGACCAGCGCCCGCTGGATAGCGGTCGTGTCCATAGGATGCTCCATGTCGAAAGACATTGCGGCTTAGCGCAGCGCGTGATCCGGTCCGCTCGTCAGGCGAGCGGTGCGAATTAAAAGCCGATGAAGATCAGTGCAGAATCCAGAGGAATGGCCCTTCGGCTGGTCCTCATCTTGATCGCGATGGCGTTGATAGTCGTCTTCGTTCCCGCGCTCTTGCGGCGCTAGCCGGGCCTGCACTGCGGGGGTGATGGGTTATCCGCTGGTCCGCGCTTCGCTGAACTGCGGCCGCCAATCGAGGTACCCCCGATTAGAAGGCCCGGCGCGATCGCAGGCGCGGTACGAATGAGGCGCTGGATGGTGCTTAGGAGGGCATGCCATGAAGGCGCCCTCCAGCGTCTTTCACTGCCAACACTGCTTTGGCTCAGCGATCCTGAAGCCAGAACAGGCAAGCGGCGATGCTCAGCTCGTCTGCATCGCCTGCGGCAAGGTTCTCGCCACCGTCGAGGAGCTCGAAGACCTGCTTAGAGCATCGCTCTATGGCGACCAGAAACCGTCCGACGACGACGCGTAAGCACTCATTCGTATGAATGATAATTCTATAACGATTTCGGGTTACGCTACGGAGCCTTGAAATGAAGCAGGGCATTGCCGGTCGCTGCTAAAATCCCCCCAGTGGCGGCCGGCAAACTTGCTTTGATCGATACGCTGAGGCCGTGCATGCTTATTCAGGCTCTGCACATCGCCGCTGGTTTGGTTGGCGCCGCCATTTGCTTTGCAATGCTCGCCATTTCGACCCGGTCCCGCCGGCGCTGGCCGCGCTAAGCCTGTCTACCGTGCGACGGGTGATGGGTTGGCAACGCTCTGGTGCAGGCGCACAATCAAGCGATGCGCATGATCATCCTACTTGCCTTGCTGGCAGCCGCCGCCCCAGCCGCTTCCCAAGATCGGGCAGCGGAGCGAGTTATCCGCGACCGACAGATCGAGCGGCAATATCAGCGTCGCAATCAGCCATATGATCCGTCAGGAACGCGCATCTTTGGTGGACAGCCGCAGCAGCAGCGCTCCATACCGCCAGCAGGCGTAGGCTCTACGGTTGTTCCAAATAGGTGATGGGTTCACCCGCCATTCATCCAGATGACCTAGGGTCAATTCGGCTGGCGGGATATCTCATGCAGATCGAATTGAAATGCCGGAAAGGCGAGAGTCACTTTCTTACCGAGCAGCAGCGGCCCTGCTGATCACGGCGATCATAACACTTCAGACTGCTTGGATGATCGCCATCGGCTATGCCGTGTGGGCGCTACTGCCGTAGGCGCCGATCACGACCGCTCTTGAGATCAATCGTGCCAGTCGAGTTCCGGCGCCCGCCCGGCCATATCCAGGAACACTGAGAGTCCGGCGAGGTGCAGGTTCAAAATCCAGAGCCAGGTCATACTCGCACCCTCTGCGGATAGGCAGACATGACGATAGGCTTCGTTTCTAAACGAGCGGTTAGCTCAGCCGCGGCTAGTAAGGATGCTTGGTTCGGACGCGTGACGATGCCGAGGAGGCTTGCGCGGCGTCATCAAACCGAACACCATTTTCGTTATGGCTCATCCCAAAATTCAGCAAATGCTCGATCTCGCGGAACTCGACGTGCGGCGCATTCGCTCCGCCCGATCAAGCGCTGCCGCCCGCAAAGCCTGGGGCGCGTTCCTTGAACACTCGAATAGAGCTCTCAACCGGCTTGAACAGTATGCGCGCAATACGGGACAGGGGAGCCGATACAAGGCCCTGATCGGGCAAGAGATATGGGCCGATGATCTAACGCGATACGTCCGCACTGCTCGCAACATTCATGAGCACGGTGTTGAAGACAGCGTGATTTGTATCCGGTTCGATGAGCGCATGGTAATGCCCTCCGGGTTCATCATGGGGGCCCCTCAAATTTATACCACGGGCAGTGACGGTCGGCTTAAAGTGGCTGCGAGGCAGATCGCCCCAATGGTTATCGAGGCAGCAGGCCCTGGTGTTAGAAAAGTAGTGCTGAGGCCGACTATCCGCATGATTCCTATAGCGGGAAGAGACGGTCAAATCATGCCGCCGGTTCCCCAGATAGAAGCTGAGGATGAACCGGAAATTGCGGCGGCGGCACGCATTTACCTTTGTTGGATTAGAGAGCGGATCGGTACTTTCAGGTAGGGCCGCAACCGCAATATCACCCATAGGTGCGATGCAGGTACTCTTCGGTCACGACCTCGATCGTCGCCCGGTTGGCATCGAGATAGGCGAGCGCCGTCTCGAAGTTCGTCCGAGCGTTGCTAGCCGACGCAAAGTCGTTGTGAGCGGCCAGGTAGACCACTCCTTTGACCGCAATGGCCGCGTCGAACAGTAGCTTGAAGCGGTTCGTCCAGTCGGTCGTGGTGTTGTTCGAGAAGCCCGCCGCGTTGCAGCACCTGATGTTATAGGGGTCACGCCAAGGGTACATCTCGGTCACGTCGAGGGGCATGCCGCCGCCGAGAGGGCTGTCAAAGCGCCGGATCGAACGGTAGTGGCGACGAAGCGCGGGGAACAGGGCGATTACATCGGCGGAAACGCCGGAGTAGTAGCTGCCGTGCCCACCACCCGACAGCCCGAGAGCGTTCTGATAATTTCGGAGCTTGGCGAATTCGGCGGTCACCCCATCGTCACCGAGTGCGAGATGACGGGTCAGATCCTCATCAATGTAGCCCTGAGATGCGACCTGCCACCCATGCACGTCTTGGAGCATGATGAGTTGATCGACGCTCAGCTTGCCAGAACCGCCGACGCCGTTCAGATGCGCTACGGGGCTCGGAAAAACCACACCGGGAAAGCCATACTTGGCCATCAACGTGCGGGGATACTCGACAAGGAACGCATCATCGAAGCTGATGATGCACGCCGCCTTGGGCAGCGGGTTCGGCACGTACTCGATGTGGCTAACTTCCAAAGTTGCGACGGGGGATGTCGAGGACGACACCCACAGCCTCGCAAAGGAGATAGCCGACAGGTCGGCGCCAGTTCCCACGGCGGTCATCTCGCCGATTGCACGGCCGACCGACTGCCAGCGGCCGACGCCGCTCTGTGAGGTCGTGAGAGCCAGGAGATCGCCGCCGCCCTCGTGCGTCTTGTGGTAATTGGCCGTGGGCGAAGCAGGTGTCCCGGCGCTGTGAAGCTCCATCGAGAAGCGGCTCAGATTGCCGCCCGGCACATTGAGGTTGGCGATTGGCTTGAAGAACAGCCGGATGTAGCCGCCTCCGCTGACATTGACCGGCGTTGTCAGCGCCACAGACGGTGCGAGCTTTGTGTCCGCACCGTTTCGGGGTGCGAGCCTGAGCGTCGTCGTGCCGTAGGGGCTGTCCGAGTTTGCTACATCAGACGTATCGGCAGCGGCGTTCGTGGTATTGGTCGACCCTGCAAACGTCATGTTTGCCTTTTTGTCGAAGACGGCGAGCGTCCTCTGGCCGGGCTGACGCTTGGGGCCGGGGTTGTTGATGCGGCCCCCGACCAGCGGTGCGCCGGGAACAGCATTGACCGCATCGGGGCTCTTGGCGGTCGTCGCGATTGGCTGGAGCGCGTCGACCATAAGCGAGCGCTCGGCAGCGACGGCGGTATCATAGGTTGCGGGCAGCGCCATGGTCAGGATGCCTTCTGCATGGGAACGGAGGCGATCACCATCGGGACGCCGTTAATGACGAATGCGCCGAGCGGCTGGACGGACCCACCACCCGTGCCAAGGGCGCCAAGCGTTTGCAGGCGCCGGGCGCCGACGAGAGCAGGCATGGGTCAGTCCTGGTCGATTTCGAGCGCGAGGGTGAAGACTTCTGCGCTGGCCGGGGTGTAGGCCGCGCGCGCCTCGATCAGCGCGTAGAGCAGCTGGGAACCCGCTGTCGCATCGAAGCTGATGAAGGCGCCGGCAACCGGGACCCCGATACCCTTGGCTCCATCCGAGAACGCGCGGTCCATCGTGACGTCGAAGGCGCCGATATAGGTCGCTTCCTTGGTCAGCCAAGCGCCATTGTCGCCATTGGTGATGCCTGTCGATGCGGCCGGGTCGTCGCGATAGAGATGCACGCGGAACTGGGCATTGGTCAGGCTGGTGTTGCTCTTCTTGAGCCGGGCGCGGCTGATGCGACCGGTTCCGGCATTGATGCGCGCTGCGGTGAGCTGGATGGCCGCGACACTGGCGGCGGTCGTGTTGTTCGCGACGAGATCACCCACGGCATAAGCGGTGGTGTCGGCCGGGCGGGTGAATTGGCCGCCGGCGATGACGGTGCGGCCTGAGGCAGTGACCAGCAGCGTGCCCGCGAGCGCCGTCGCGATCGCCTTGAGCCGGTCGAGCAGGGTGTTCGCCGTCGGGCTGGCCTGAACCTCGCCGACCAACCCGGCAAGCGTGTCCTGCTTCGCGGAGGTGGCGGCGCCAGTGGGCAGAGGCAAGGCAGACGCCGAGATGGCCTGCGTCGCCGGGAGGTTCGAGACGCTGACGGCGCCGCCTGCCTGCAAGGGCGTGCCGATCGCGGCGATGAGGGCCGTCAGGCGTTGCGCCACGCGCTGCAGGCGCCCGTTCAGTCCGCTCGATGCTGTGTCGGTGGTCGGGGCGGTTTCGGTCACCGCTCCGAGCAGGACGTTGCCCGCGGTCTGGTTGGCTGCCGACGCATCGCCACCGCCGCCGCTGGTCACCGCGACGCTGATCGGTCCAGTCAGCTTGCCGTCGATCGACGCGAGGCTTGCGTTGCCGGTGTCCTGCTTCGCCGCCGTCGAGGCCCCGGCCGGCAGAGCTGACGAGTCCACATGATGATGCGTGACCTCGCCATTGCTGCCGTCGGTCGTCGACTTGATCTTGACCGCCAGGCCGCTGAAGAAATCCTTGATGTTGAAAGCCATGATCGCTCCTCAGGCGGCCGCTGCGAAGGCGGCGTAATCGTCGTCGGTGTAGGAGTCGGCGGGAGGGGATGGCGTGAGGTCCGAGGCTCGGACGCCGACCAGAACGCAGCGCACGATCGCCGTGCCGCTGACCGAGCCAGAGGGCCCGGTGATCTCCCGCAGGGCGGCGCCCGCGGTGTGCATGGTGCGCCCGGCAGGATCGACCAGCGTCAGGCGGATGAAGGCGGATGGGACGCCGGCGAGCTTGGCGGTTTCGGTCTCGACCATCCTGATCAGACCGTGGGCCTCGCCTGCATCCGGAGCGAGGTTGTCAATCTCAAGCGTCGCCGCGATGTCCTGGCGGGCCGCGTTCCAGAGCCAGACGGCCGCGGTCACGGTCCAACCCGTCAGATCGACGATCGTCTTCTCCGCCAGCACCACGAATCGCTGAACGATCTCATCACCAGAGACGAACGGGATCTCGCCCGCGAGCGATTGCCCGCAGCCGCCATAGCGCGTCATCGGCGCGTCCTTTCAGGCAAGAAAAAGCCGCCCGGAGGCGGCGGAACGGTTGATGACGGACGGGCGCTGATCCTGTAGGGGTTCGCCAAGGGGTGGAGGGACGCCGAAATGACCAACTGGATTGCGTATATTCAAGGCGGACTACCACTCACTAAAAAGGAGCGCGTCCGGACCGATGCGCAGACAAGCCACCCCGTCCCGGATTGGGACGAGCCTACGTACAGGGCGGCTTACATCGGTCTACTCAACGATATCACGAGAGCGACCGACATCGAGAAACTGCGGTGGGTTGCTTTGAATCGTCTATTCGCAATTGCGGCTCAGAATGGTGACGCCGAAGCGATGCTGAAGTACGACGCAGAGAGAAACGCTGTTTCAGTGAATATCCAGAGCCAGGGCTAGCAGAACCCTGAACGCCTCGGGCGAAAAGCCTCCCCATAAACGACGGCCGTGGCCAGGAGTTGTCAAACCGCGATGCCACCCGAACCCTGCGCTTTTTCCGATTTCACAATCGAGGCCTACCGGCGGAACCTGATTTCCCTGCGCGACCGAGGCTACTCAGCTGCGGGTTTCGGAGAAAACCCGGTCGGTCGCCATGTCATATTACGCCACGACGTCGATATTTCGTTGCATCGAGCTCGAGACTTGGCTGAGGTTGAGGCCAAGGAGGGCTTTCGATCGACATTCTTTCTCATGACCCGAGGGCGCTTCTACAGCCTCCCCGAGCCTGAATGTTTTGCTCTCGTCCAACAGATCTCGGCGCTTGGGCATGAGATCGGCCTGCACTTCGATTCCGGTACAGATCAGTGGTCCGCGAAAGACCTTACGGCCGCGATTTCTCGCGAAAAGCACTTTCTAGAAGATCTCGTGGACCAGCCGATAAAATCAGTCTCCTACCACAATCCCGATATGTCGAACGTGCTGCAGTTCAACGACGAGAGAATCGCTGGGCTGCACAACGCCTATTCGGCAGCGCTTAGGCGTGACTACGTGTATTGCTCCGACTCCAATGGCTATTGGCGCTTCATGCCAATGCCTGAAGTCATTGCTGCTGGTCATGACCGGCTCTACCTACTCACTCACCCCGAATGGTGGACACCGACGCCGATGCCGCCTCGAGACCGAATTGCCAGGGCCATCGTCGGCAGAGCGGAAGCAGCGATGCAAGATTACGATCGCATTCTGCTCGACGCTGGTAGGGTCAATATCGGATCCGGCCAACGCATAACAATTGGAGGGGCCAGTTCTTGACTAAGCCTTCTGGGTCTCTGCGTTCCGACGAGCGCACGCTCGCGATGCGGAATGATATCCTTCTGCAGTTCATGTCCAACTTGATGACCGACGGCGAGCGGGCGGCCTTGTACGGCCTGCCAGACGGATGCCGCATGCGTGAGAACGCCAAGATATACAGTCCCGACAAGTTCACTTGTGGAGAGCAAGTGTGGATTGGCGAAGATGCGAAGCTCGATGCCAGCGGGGGGCTCTCCATTGGTAGTTTTACCAGCATCGGCGCCGGCACATACGTCTGGACCCATGCAAGCCTTTTGACGAACATCCTCCAAAGCAACGAGCCGGGCTCGCCCCTTATTCGTCGGGCCCCCACGACCATTGGGACCGGCTGCTACCTGCCTGGACCTACGGTCGTAATGCCTGGGGTGACGATCGGTGATTGCGTTGTCTGCCTGCCGATGTCGGTGATCACTCGCGACGTGCCTTCGTTCATGCTCGTTGGCGGCAACCCTGCTAAGGTTATTAGAAAGATCGACGCCGGCTTCGTTTCTGAGCTCCTTGATGACCTCCCGTTTGATCACGAGACCAAAGGCAAATATCTAGAGATTTTCGCCGAAATAGAAGGAAAGCATAGGTGATAGAGGCAATCGAAGCCGTTCTCCGCTCGGAGATTGGTGGCTATGAACCGATGAGGGACGCTCATACGTTCGAGAGCCTTGGACTCGACAGCTTCGACCTCGTCAATCTGCGCTCGGCCTTAGAAGCGAAGACCGGCCACAACATCCCCGACGCGGACTGGGTAGAATGTCGCCGACCGGCCGATCTAAAACGATACTTTGCCAACGGTTCGGCAACCAAAGAAGCCCCCGGGTCGATGACGTCGGTTCGCCGATTTAAAATTGGAATGCCGCAAATGGCTGTCGGCGGTCTCTCCGAGAACTGGTTGTTCAAGGAAATCGGCGATTTTCACTGGAGCCTAATTGCGTCAGGCTTAGGCGTCGAATCCAGCCAAATGTTTGATGGCAGCGGAAATCGCCTCTACGCGACGTTCACTCGGTTCCGTGTCGAGACGGACACTCCGTGGAGCGCCTATGGCGAAAACGAAGATTTGGCGATTACCGGTTCAATCGCTCGCTATGGATCCGGCCAGTTCATGGGGGTGTTCAAGGGTACATCCGGCACCAAATCGTTCTCGTCCACGGTCCTATCCAGCTTCTCGGCGCGATCCTCAGAAGGATCGAACTCTGACCTCCGCAAAGGTCAGCCAGTGATACCGCCGGATTGTCCCATCCCGGCCCTCGCTGAAAAGCCCCCATTTGTTCAAGAGTATCAACAGCGAAGGGCGCAGCGCGGCAACGCAAAAGAGGCTGTGTTCAATCGCATTTATGAAATCAACCCCTATGTCGATATCAATGGGGTGGGACTCCTATATTTCGCCGCATATCCGACAATCGCGGATTTTTGCGAAATGGGGCATTTCGGTCGAAGCTGGCCTGACATCGCCAGCACGCAAATTCGTGACGTCTTCTATTTCGCGAACAGCGATGCGAGTGAAGTTCTGAGATACCGCATCCAGTCTCTAGAAACCGCAGGTCGTTTGCTCACTACCCAGGCGACGCTCGCACGAGCAGACGGAACTCCGATGGCTCTCATAGAGACCCAAAAATCGGTAGCGTCCCAATGGACCCAGGAACCGACTGGCCTAGCAAACAGATTGCTATGCCCCGTCGGCTACGATCCAGAGTGAGCGATCAAGTGCAGCTAATAAAGCACAGGAAGATACTCGAATCCGGCGAATATTCTGTCTGGATCTCAACATTCGACACTGCACCCACTCAGGTCGAGTACCGATTTAAGCATTCTGTTCTCGGGATTGGGGTTTGTACCGGAGGCTATAGCGTGCTGACGTGGATGCGAGTGTACCGAAGCCCAACCTGGGGTATGAGGGTGGTCAAGGGTAAAACTGAGCAGAAATCTCAGCGGCCGTCTTGACGCGATAGTTGGACTGGAGGCCCGTCACCCATGCCGCACGGCTTTCGGACCCCGGCGGCAGTTGCCACCAGACTTCGCCGCTGGGGTGATCCCAGCCGATCGCCTGCATTATCCTGCGCGCCCACGTCCTCGGCCCATCAGGGCGCAGGAAGGTGACCTCCTTCCAGCCGGTCACGTCGAACTTGCCACTCTCGAAAGGCATGACCTCGTACCCGCTATCAACATCGAGCGGGACAATCTGGAACGAATTTTCAGCGATCGACGCGAGAATAGCCAGCGCGCTTAGATGGGTTCCTGAGCCGTCCTTGTAATACGCGGCATTATTCGGGTCGAAATTGAGCCAGCCTCCAGGAGCTTGGAGCTCCATCGCGACATGGCCCTCGTCAGTTCCTGCCCACGGCGCAACAGGCGGCGTCATGGTCAGGTAGCGAACGATGCGAGAGTTGATGCCGCGCCCCGCCAGGATATAGCGGCAAAAGCCGACCGTTGGCCCGCAGCGAAGACGCAGCTTGCTCGTCTTAGCCCTGGCCTCAAGCTGGGCGTTGGTTAAGCCCTCATCGGTCCGGCCATGCACGCAAAGCCACGATAGAGCCGACATCAGAGCGTAGATATCCGACCCGTAGACGATGCGGTTCGTTGTGTCGGTATTCACCTCAACCCAACGGTGAAGGCCCTCTGTGGTGCAGTCATAGGACGTCGCATTATAGCCGTAGCAACCGGGCGCCATCACTAGGCTCGACCCGATTGCAGGCGATGGCGCAGCCGTCATCAGGTCCACCGCCCCGGAAGGGGTGAAGCGAGCAGCGTAGGTCATAGTGGCCTCGTCAGGCGCCGGAGATCTGGTAGAGGTTGAAGGTCGAGTTGGGCGGAGTTGCCGAGGGCCAACTGTTGGTCCGAGAGCCGCCAGAATTCTGGTAGACGCGCATGTCGAGCGTATCGCCGTTGGCGACCCGAACTGTGGCAGTCTGCGCGCAGAATGAGCCAGATACGGTGACCTGCTGGACGTTCACGCCGTTCTTGTAGAGATAAGCTTGCGTGGTGGTGGCCGGGCCGCCTGTCTGGCTGGGTGTATAATATTGATTACAGACCCATACGCCCGCGGTCTTTGGCCCGATGGTGACAATCCCCCCAGACCCGAAAGAGGCGTCGGACGCCTTCGAGGCGGAGACTGTGAAGTCGTTGATACGGGTGATCGTCGTGTTCGCGACGCTCTGCGTGCCCGCCGTCACCATCTCGAAGAAATTGAGCTGCGGCGCGGTGCCCGAGGCATTGATGCCCGCGACCATGTCGCTGGCGAGCGGAACCATGATACGGATCGAGGTGCCATCGTAGCGCGTCGGATAAAGCACGCCGGAAACGACATCCCCGATCGCCGGGTCCGTGCCGTCAGCCTTCTTGATCCGCTTGTTGCCGAGGCTTGAGACGTTCGCGTTGACCGTCGTCGAGGTGTTCGTCGCCGGCGCCACGATGTCAAAAGGCAGGCCGGCGGCATAGGCGAGCGGGGCAAGCGAAGGCCCGACAACCCAGGCATTCGCCGTGCCGGTGGCGACGGCGTAGTTCATGCCTTTCTGGATGGCGTAGGCGAGTTGGTTGAGGACGTTCTCGTCGGGCGTCAGACCAGCACCTGAAATGGCAGCGACGATCTCGCGCAGTGGATGCTCGAAAGCTGCAGCTGGGGGAATCGATCCTTGCACGCCGGTAGACGGGTTGCCGTTGACATAGGGCGCGTTCGGGTCGCCTGACCCGTACGGTGCTACATATTTCATGCGGAATGCTCCGGACGTCAGGGCGTACCGGTCATGGGACCGAGCGGGTCCATGCCGGTGTAGTCGAAGAAGACTTCAGTGTGCGCCGGCTTGAACCGGCGGATGAGGCATTCGAGATCGGTCGCCAAGCTGATGCGCAAATGCGGGTCGACACCCGCCTGCCCCACGCCGGCGCGGAACCAAGTGAGCCGCGCGGCCGCCAGGTGGATGTTCCAGTAGTAGCGGACCTCAACTGGCCCGATCTCCCAACGGAAGTCGCCGGATTCGTCGCGGGTGTCGCCGACCTGCGAGGTCCCGGCCATGAAGGGCGCGTGCTCGGTGATCCTGATTTCGTAACCGAGTGACGCGGCCAGACCGATGAAGAAGGCTCGCGACTGGCCGCCGAGCATTGTCAGCCGCGCGACCAGCGCTCGCTGCCGATCACCAATGGTCAAAGGCTCCGCGACGCAGGTGTCGGGCAGGCCTGCCATCCGTTCCCAGTCTTCGAGCAGCTCGATCGTCGAACGGGGGTCGCTCTCTCGCTCCAGCAAGTCGGCGGCGCGGCTATCGACCCGGGCGCCCCAGACCTCGGCGAGGCCGGCGACGAGGCCCATGAGCGCACTGTTCGTCTCGCGCGGCCAGGCCGGACCACGTGGGAGGAGAGCAGCCAGCGCCTCAGCGTATTCAGCCCCGCCGCGCCGGACGTGCTGGTCAGACATAGGTCACCGTGCCAGGCACCGCGATATGGCCCTTTGACGGCATGAGGTGGTCCGTCATGATCAGGTCGAAGCTCTCAACACCGGCCGCCGACAGCACCGCCGCGCTCACCCACTCGCGATGAATAGTCTGGGCATCCTGCGCGACACCGTTCAGCGCGTAGGCCGGGCGGGCGCGCTCATTCAGCATGACGGCGACAGCTGCCTCCAGATTGAAGCGGGTCTCGGCGCTGTCGAAGACCAGGTTGTCGATCGTGAAGTTGATCGGCTCGGGTATCGGCGCCGCGACGAAGAGATCCTTCACTGTCACCGGCCGAAGGGCGTCGATATGCGCCTGCACCGCCGCGACATCTCCGGACAGCGGAAACCCGTCGTTGCTGGCGCGCAGCTCGTCCATCATGAAGCGGACGGTCACACTTCCCGCCCCCATTTCCATGGGCGATGTCCACGCGCGAGTGACGCCCGGCACCTCAAGCGCCCAGGCGACATAATCGTCAGTATCGCCGCCCATTGGCGGCTTGCGGATCCGATCGAGGATGCGACCGCGAAGGTCTTCGTCGTTCTCGGCATCTACACCGCCGGCGAGAGCCCCCACGCTGGCGGCTGCATCAAGCCCTGGCACGGCAGTCGATACCGAGAGCGCGGCGCCTGCTGACTGGTTGCCGATTACGCCAGGCGTGAGGGCTCTGATAGCTACGGAGGTCGCGGTTCCAGTCAGAGTGACGCCGCCCGTGGTCTCGTACTCCGTCCCAGCATTGGAGGTCGTCAGTCTCGTCCCGATCGGCACGACGGTTCCGGCTGTGCCGATCAGCAACGCGGTGCCCTCGGCGAACGTCGCCGCTTTGCGCCCGCCGAGCCAAATCTGACCGAACCGGTCGAGCCATTCGCGCTCGGCAGTATCGACCATCAGCTGCTTGGCCAGCCAGTCGAGATACTGCAGCGTCAGAGCGGCGAGGCCAGAATTCGCATCGCTGAGCACGCGCAGGACCGAGTTCGGAACCGTGGCGTCGGCGCCGGGGAGGTTCGCGGCGATGAAGTCGCGATTCAGCGCTCGCAGTTCAGCGAGTGTCGGGGTCGTCCATGGCATGCGGGATCAGGCTCCGATCTCGTTCCAGAGATCCGCGTAGCGAAGAGAAATGGCCGGGAGGCTGCCGCGGTAGATGATGGCCTCGACGTCGATCCTTCCGACGTCGGTGCGCTCGGCGGTAACAGCGACCGATGTTGCGATCAGCCGATCGACGAATGGCTCCAGCGCTTCGCGGACGAATTCCTCTGCCTTAGCGATGATCGATCCGGATCGAGCCGCCGGTCCCGTGATTTTGTCCCGGGCCATCAGCCAAAGCCGCGTCCCAATCGGCCAGCCGTCGTGGATCGTCTCGGCGTCGAGATCGCCCCACCAACCGCGGCGATCGGGATCATTCGGGTCAGGCAGTTCGTCAGCGACGAGCGCCAGCCGATCGGTGCCAAGCGCCACCGTGACCGCCGTCGCTAGCTCCTGCGTCGCGTCGAGCTCGCCTATCGGCGTCATGAGCCAGTCTATCGTCACAACCTCGTCGGTCGCGATCTGGATGATGCGAATATCGGTCATGCCACGTCCACGAGAGAGCTGAAGCCAACGGCAAGCGGGTCGCAATGTGGCGGGACCGGGCATGCCGCATCGGCCGCCGCATGGTCTCCCGCCACGATCACCCCCTTGCCGTTGATTGTCAGCCAGGGGTGGCTCGTGATCAGCTCCCCGCCCCCGTCAGTGTTCGGATCACCATCAACCGCCCACAACTTGCCGGCGATCGTGACGTGCGACTGGCCGGCAGCGATCGTTGCCGCGCCGCAGACGCGAGCGTCTCCTGCGCGATGAGCCTTGGCCATCAGAGCGATAGAGCTCGGCCTTCAGAGGCCGGGAAGAGAGGATGGATCACCTTGTTCTCGTCCCTGACCTCGTCGGCGCGGCTGGCCTCCCCATAAAGCTTCTGTGAGATGGCCAGCGTCGGCAGCGAGCGAGCAAAGCGATACGGGACCATCTGCGGCAACGGCCGGGCCCGCTGGCTGAGATCACGCGTGACCGCAGCGTGGAGCGAGACCATGTCTCGGTAGGCTTGCTGATCTCCGGAGTCGGCTGCGGCATCGAGAGCAGGATCGAAGGCGGCGTTCACCCTCGATGAAGCGATCATGGCGTCCTCTCGGCTCCGAAAGGTCGTTTCAGCCAGCGCCTGCCCAATCCCCACCAGCGCGAATTGAATGCAGGCCGTCCGCGCTGCCAATGCGGCCTTACTCACCATCGACGCCGCAACCGCTAGGACGCGCACACGGTCGAAGCCCGTGAAGCCCACGTCTGCCGCCAGAGCAGCGGAGAATGCCGCCTGCAGAGCGGTGCCCATCGTCTTCGCTCGGAGATGTTGCTCGGCTCGGCCGACCAAATCGCCCACAGTGCGCCGAAGGTCGGCAGCCACGTCGATTTCAGTCGTGGTTGATGCTTCGAGCAAAGCGGCTCCGACGCCCTCGATGAGCGCGACGGTCTCGGCAATGGCAGGAGAATTCATGCGGCCCGTTGCCTTCCGGCATTTGAACCCGATCGCCGATCCATGCGAATGATGGCTACCGAGCTCGGAGATCCGTAGATGATGCGTCTCGCCCTATTGCTGGCCTTCGCCGCCGTCGTCTCCACAGCCGGAGCAGCGGAGAAACTGCCCACGTTTCCGAAGCGCACCAGCTACGAGCAAGCGCGCCAGTCGCTGATTGCTATGGAGTGGAGCCCTGTAAAGCAGACTGCCACCCGCTGCGAAGGCAGCGACTGCGGTCTAGCCAGATGCCTGCCTGGCGATGAGCGCTGCTCGGCATTCCCTGAGGCCGAGATATGCCGAGGCACCGGCGCCGCTGCATGCGATTTCGTTTGGCGCCGGAAAGACACGATCATAGAAATCCGGGCTATCGGCGAAGAGCAACAAGTCGTCGACCGCGTTCGTTGCCGCGCTGGCTGCCGCTAAATATCGATTCCAGCCTTCGGGATCGCCGTCTGGCGACGAACGTTTAGGTCCTTGAGGATTCCTTCGGACGAGCCGCTAGTTGAAGTTCCAGGCGGGAATCCCTTCAACGTAATGTCGAGATTTGCCCCACCTTGAACGTCAACTGTCTGGCCGCCCATAAGCGGTGACCGGAGGGCCTTGCGGAGAAGATCATCTGCGCTTCCGAGCGGTGGCAAGCTGAAGCCTGGACCACCACCGCCTTGGCGATTGCGGACTTCGCTATCAAACCCTGAGCCGTCCGCCCGCGACGCCGTCGGAAGAGCGTATCGACCTCCACGCCGAGCTTTGGCCAACTGGTCGGGGTGGTTCTTGAAGCCTTCCCAAGCACCAAGCCCCTGTCTCCGGCGAATGGCTTGGGCCATGCGCATCTGATTTTCGGGCGTGAACTTGTCGTCCCAGGTCAAACCGGTGTCGGGCATGCCGACGTCTTTCATGGTCTGCCCGACGATCTGAAACGCCCCGAGCGCTGAGCTGCTGCCGTGCCGTCGGCGAACCTCGCGGCCGAAGGCATAAGCCTCTCGAAGCGTCATCTCGGTCAGGGGCTTCGATGGCGTGCCGTACTTTCCATAGCCGAGAACGGTATTGAAGGGATCACGACCGCCCTTTGCTGTGCCCTCCGCGGCGATGATGGCGTCAAGGGTGTGATCGCCGGTTCCAGCGAACTTGCCCCCGACATAGCCTGGGGACCCAGCATCGCCAACGAGAGCCTCGCGCGTCCTTCGCATCCCCTGCGACCCGCCGCCAAGCAGCGACGGAAAACGCCCCCCTCCGCCCCAAGGAGACGACAGGCCGCGCGCCGCGCCGCCCGAGGCGACCATTGCACCGAATGCCGCGTTTTGGATCAGGCCGCCGCCGACGCCGCTACCCCTGAAGCTCTGCTGTTGGACCTTGGCGTCCTCGCCCTGGCGCCGAAGCTGTTTGATTTCCTCGGTGAGCGATTCCAGTTCCTTCACCAGGCGATCGCGCTGAGCTGACCCATCAGGGTCGCGACGATTGGCCGGGTTCGCGTCGAAGACGGTGAGTAGGCGCTGGATCTGATCGCGGCGCGCCTCCAAGGCCTGCGCCCGGGTGTCAGCCTCGGTGCGCGGCTTGCCCAGGGCGCCAGGCGGCAGGACAGGCTTGCTGTCGAGCAACTTGATCGCATCTAGGATGCGGCCCTCACCAAGCGCATTGAACACCTGGGCGAACAGCTTGACGGTCTCGATCGCTCCTTTGCCCTCCGACACGACGACGCCGAAGAAGTCGGCCATCTCCGAGCGGAACTGCTTCCAGTCGAACTTTCGCAGCGCCTCCTGCAGGTCATTGAAGGCCGTCGCCAGCCCATTTTTCACGGCCGGATCGCTCAGCCACTTGCTCGTCGTATCGAGCAGATCCCTGAACATCGGCAGGACCGTCATGCCGACGGTGTCGCGCAGGCCGATAAGGCTTGAGGTGACGTCGTCCCAGGCACGCTTGAACGCGAGCGCGCTCTCGGCAGCGTTTTTCGGGAGCTTGCCAAGCTGACGCTCTACGTCAGCGAATATGCGACCGAGATCCTCACTGCCGAGCAGGCCGAATTGCCTGCTGCCGAAGAGCTTCTCGGCGAAGCGGCTCCGGTCAATCGGGTCCTCGATGCGGCGCATGAATTCCAGCGCGCGCTTGTAAGCTTCGTCCGGGTTAAGGCCGTTATTCAGATCTCGCCGAAGATCAGCCGCCCACTTCGCCACCGCTGGGCTCTGCGAAGTCAGGAACCCGGTGACATCACCGATGCCCTTCCGCAGTTGCTGCGCGTTCTCGGCGAACGTCCGGAAGCTCTGCTGCATCGCCTCAGGGGCGATGTCGAACCGCTTTCCGACCTCCTCAAGCACTCGCATGTTCTGGACGAGCATGCCGGTCTCACGGCCGATCAGAGCCAGCCCAGCCGTCGAACCGGTGAAGGCGCGTAACGCCGCACCTGCGGCCAGCAGACCACCCGAGATGCTGAGACCCGCGATACCAGCGGCGTTGAGCGCGGGTGTGAGGGTGTTGTTGACCTCGCGACCGAGTGCAGTCGCAGCCTTTTGCGTGCCCTCGAACCCGGCCTTCATCTTCTCGACGGCGGCGGGGTTCTGAACACCCTGCAGCATCGTCCGAAGATTGCGGAGCGGCGTCGAGAACTTGTCGACGACCTCAGCTACGAGCCGAAGCGATTCATCCTGGGCGGCCATGGATCACTCTGCTCGGGCTTAGACGGAAATGGTCTCGTTCGCGGTGGCCGCGGTGTTGGCGCCCGCCTTCTCGGCGGCTTCCTTCACCTTTGCCTGTGTATCCTCGGCCGGCCGCATCGGTTCACGCGATCCGGCCTCGAGGAACTGCATGTCGATCTCGACGAAGCCGCCGCGCTCGCGTCGTTCGGCCGCATTATAGGTCGAGCACTTGACCTGCATCGACTGCCCGGTTGGCAGGCGAAGCTGCCCCGCGCCTTCGGTTTCAAGCGCCTCAATCAGCGCATCTCTCGCTCCGCGAAAGCCGGGCCCGACAAGATAGCCCGTGACGGAGAATGCGCGGCCGCGTCGGCCCATATCCTCGGTGTAGGGATCGTCTCGCTTCGGAAACTCGTGCGGCGCGAGGCGGCGACCACCGCTGCGGGCTTGAACCTCGACGTGGAATTGCACACCGCGGAACGAAGCTGGGACCAGACGCTCGCGCCACATCAGGCTTGCTCGAATTTGATCGCCGCGGCGGCGAAGGTGATGCTGCCGCTATCAATGGTAACCGTCGAAGACCCGACCTTCAGCGTCAGCTTCTTCGGCGACTCGATGACCACGCCGTCGTCGGAAAGGTAGACCTTCTGGTTCTGGTTATCGTGGACCTGAACCTCACCCTTCTTCATGCCCTTCGGCCGGTAGCGGCGATCCGAGACCATCAGCACGACGGGATGCGACCGGGAACCGTCAGCGTGCGCGACGATTGCCTCGGCGCGCTTCGTCGAGCTGTCGCTCTCCTTCGAAGGGGCAACAGGGTTCGAACTGAAGCCGTACGGCTGAACATGCTCGACCCCGCGGGCCTTCTCGCCGTGCGAGAGGTTGACGTCGACCTCCTGCAGCTTGGGGTCATCGTTGGACGTTTCAAGGGTCGCTCGGGTGATCATCAGACGCTCGTGACCTCGCCGACATCGGGCGTCTCAGGCTTCGCCGGGCTTGCGGCCGCGGCAGCCGGCTCGCCTGAAACCTTGATCTGCGAGCCGCCGACAAGCCGATACGGGATGACCAGGCTGAGAGTCGTCAGCGATCCGGCCGGCGACTGGCTATGCACCACGCCCTGTACAGACAGGCTCATCTTGTCGGGGAAAAGCATCGGCGATTTCACCGTCACTTGCTTCCCGCAGTGCTTGATCCAGAGGCTACCGTCAGGAGCGTGCCAGCCCTGGACCGTGATCTCCGCCTGCAGCATCGTCGCAGTCGTCACAGCGGCCTGATGCTCGGCTCGCATCTTCATATCGTCGCTATCGCCTGGCTCCTCTGCCTTGACGGTCAGCGTTCGGTTGCGGCCCCCAGGCGCGGAATTGGTCACGGCGGCGGATGAATCGCGGGCTGGGTCGCTCCAGCGCTCGTCCTTGCCTGGCTGTGATCCCAGCGCTTGGATCTTGCTGAACGGGTTCTCGTCGCTCATCACGCACGACGCAGAGAGGATGTTTCGACCCTCTTCGAGATGCGCGACCGCTTCGCCTGTGCCGTCTAGACGCTTGGCAATCAGCGTCCCGCTCTCATCGTCCATCAGGAACAGGTTGCGCATCCGGCAGAGGCGCGCGATTGCCGACGCAATCGACTCGCCCGGCCAGGGATGAAAGCGGGGGAACGGCTTGTCGGCCCCCGATGGGCTCCCGTCGATCTTAAACTTGATTCCGGAGCGCTCGGTGAGCTTAGAGCCGATTTGCGCCAGCGTTTTGTTCTGGAAGCCGCTGCCCTGCTCAACCGTGTCATAAAGAAGGTCCGCGACCTTCGAGCAAGCCTGCAGCCGGATCGAGTGCTGCCGAGCATCATAGGCGACCTGCCGAAGGAAGATGATACCGTCTGCGACCTTCACGCCCGCGAGGAACGCTTCGAACTTGTCGCCGACCTTCAGCTTCTGATCGGACCAGGTGCTGCTCTCGATCGGCGACGCTGCGGAGAAGGTGGCGGTCGTCGCAGGATTGCCGAAGACCTTTTCGACGGTGACAGAGGTCCAGTCCCGATACTTCGAGCCGTTGACACGGAGTTCGGCGATTTCGGCAGGATCAGGCATCGGGCTCTGACGTCTCTTCCAGCCAAGCCATCGTGACGCGATGAAGCTCGGTCAGAGCGAACGGCGACAGGCCGAACATCCAAGGCAGCATGCCGCCGCCGTGGACCTTGTTCAGCGTCAGTGCCACCCGCATCAGATCCTCCCCGGCCTCGGAATGAAAAAAGGGGTGAGCAACCACTCCGCCTCAAGGAAGTCGCTGTGGTGCATCTTCGCGATCGAGGACGGGGGAACCGCTGCCAGACGCGCCATCATCTGCGCCATTCGGCGCTCGTCATGGCTGACGCCCGGAGGGTCACTGGCCATATCGAGCTTCACCGGTGAGCCGATGTCGATGATGTCCTGCGAGGTCGGGACGCGGAAACTGAGCTCCGTCACGTCCTCGCCATGCGCCGGGATCGGCTGTCGAAGGGCGATCGAGACTTTATCGTCAGCCACGGGTCACCTTAAAGCTGCGTGCAGGATTCGCCTTCGAAGCGAACCGAGAACTGGCCTTCGCGCGCATTGATCTCCGAGGACTGCGCGCGCCAGGCATTGCGCAGGACCCAGACGTCGCCGTTCGCGAGCTCGGCCGTGACGGTTTCGTCGACCATGTCGTCGATGTCCTCGACCGACGTGCCTTCGACCAGCGAGACGTCGCCGGCGATGAACGGCACGCGGGGCACTTCGGAAAAGCCGTGGACATAGTCCTGCCCCGCGATGCCGGCGCGATCAAACGCGCTCGGTGAGATCGTGAAATTGCCCCGGAGGGCGAGCTGCCGGCCGTTCACCTTCCAATAGGCGACGCCAGCGATGCGCTTGGCCATGTGATAGGACTCCTATTGGATCGTTCAGACGGCGGTCGCCAGCTCAGCCGTGCTGTACTGCAGGCGGAACTGGGCGAGCACGGCGAGGTGGCGGAGCTGATTGACGAGGTCCGGCGGGTAAAGAACGTTTGCGCGGTTCGGGTCCTGGCTGTCGCGCTCGACGATCAGGTTCTTCTTGAAGGCCTTCACGTTCTCGACCAGGCCGTCGTACTCGCAGATCTCGTACTGGGCGACGATCTCAGCGCGCAGCACGTTCGGCGTGACGATCGCCTGCCCCGGCGAGAAGCGCGTCCCGTCGTTCGCAAGCTTGTGGCGCGGATACTTCGACGTGATCGCCAGCCGCAGACGGCGCAGCACCTCGGCCAGCGTCGCGAGAGTGGTGGCAAGCTCGTAGGCGCCGTCCGGCTGCCCGTAGCTGTTTTTCTGGTAGGTCGTCTGCTCCCGGAGGATCATCGGAACGTTGTCGGGCGACGGCCCCTGAACTGCGAGGCCAACGCCGGCCAGACCGTTCAGCTCGGTCTTACTGAACCGGCCGGAGCGAGGCGCCAGAAGGATGCCGTCCTGCGTCAACGTCTGCAGCGGTCGGGCCGGATCAATCGACAGCGCCTGGGCGGCGCGAGCCGTGTAGGTCGCAGCCCATTCCCAGACTGGAGACGGCGACTGGACCTCGAAGGCCTCGACCGAGATGACGGGGTTGTTGTTGTTCACGCCCCAGGACATGAGGTTGGCGTAGGTGTCGCGACGCGCGCTCCAGACTTGGCCGAACATCTCGCGGAGCCAGCCCCATCGCCCCGAGTCGCTGAAACCGTACTCGGTGCCCCAGGCCAGCAGCGAGCCGCTATCGGTATGGGCCATCGCGACGAAGTCGTACGGCGCATCGCCCAGGTTGGCGATGGCGTTGGTCCAGTCCGGGACGCCCGTGCCGTTGGCGAGCACGTTGCTGGCCGGGAACGTGAGGCCCAGGCCGGTCGGTCGGATCTCGTTACCGTTCGGGCCGAGGATGTTCTCCTCGATGCGGATGTCATTGCCGGTGACGCCCTTCCACTTCGCTGTGATCGTCACGGTGCTGGTCGAGACCGTCGATGTGACCGGCAGCGTCGTCTTCGCATTGATTGCGGTGTTGATCTTGGTCGCGACCTGCGCTTGCGTGTCGGACGCAGTCACACCGACGACGACCTTCTGCCCGGCGATATACAGCGACAGGGTTCCAGCGGCGGTCGGCGCGGACGATACGACGAGCGTGCCATTCGCCGCGACGCCGGCGCCGGGCTCGGCGATCGGGAGAACGAAAACCGGCGTTCCCTTATTGATCGCCTGAAACTTCTCGAAGGCCTGAGCGAGGGGCGAGCCGATCCCGCCGAGCGCGCGGGCCTGGGCGACCGAACCGCAGGCGATGGCCTGATCAGCAACGCCGCTGCCGGCTGCGATCTTGTAATCCGCGATCAGCGCATACTTCGGCTGGTTGGGCGTGCTGGCCTGCGAGCCGTCGAGCTCGATCGAAACGAGAGGCAGCTTCCAGCCGGCCGGGATCTGGTTGAAGGAGACCATGTCGGCTTAGCTCCGCTTCGAGGGGGCGGCCGCGGCAGACTTCGGCTCTTCGGCCTCCGGCTCGTCCTCGACGCGCTTGATGTCTCCGTCGCGCAGGCGGCGGAAGGTGAACTGATCGGCAGGCCAGAGCCCGCCCTCGTCGGCGAGCAGGCCAGCGGACGGGTGCGAAAGGCTCGTGCCTTTGCGCGCCGGTTTCACGGCGATATCGGCCATGCTGGCCTCCTCTCAGGGATTGTCAGGGAAGGTGATGTCGACGCCGGACTGCGGTGTCTGGGCAGTGCCGCGCCGGGTCCGGATGCTCACGGTCTGAAGCGGCTCAGCATCGACGCAGACCTCGAAATCGATCGAGGTGCGGAAAGAGAATTCGAGACGCACCTCGACGAAATAGGCCTCGCCGCTCTGCGGATAGTTGCGGCGGCGGGTGATGCCTGTGATCGCCTCGAAGAACGGCTCGTAGTTCGGATCGTCTTCGGGAAGGCTCGTATCGACGCCGAACCGGGTGAAGTCAGCGTCGCTGAGCAGCATGCGTTGGATCAGATCGGCATCGGCATCGACCTTTACGTCGAGATCAATTGCTTTCGCCGCAAATCCACGCACGACCGAGACGCCGATCGTCACCTCGCTATCGAAGTTGAAGGCCCCCGCGTTGTCGTCGCCGTTCGGCGTCAGGCGCTCGTTCAACAGCGCAATAGTGATGGCTGGCAGGTCATCCGGCTGAAGCAGCCCGACCGGCACGCACCGGATCGTCTTGACCGATGAATTCTCAAGCGGACGCAGGATCTCGTAGATCTTGTTCCTGATGCGGGTGGCTGGTGTGATCATGGGCCGATGATCTTGACCACGAGGGCATAGCCGCCCTGCCCGTCCTCGCCATCGTCGATCATTTCGCACATGCCTATACGCGTGAGCGATCCTGCGGCCGGTATTTCGATGCGGTCGCCAGCGACGGGTACGATCGGGAACTCGCCGATCCGAATGCCGACTGTCAGTTCATCGGTACCGAGGAAGCTGCCGTCATCGAGCGGCATGTCCTGAGGACGTCGCGCCCAGATGCCGCGAGCCTCGTAAGACGGCTGCCCAGGCTGCGAGTAATCTGGGAAGACGGTGATCGGCCGAGCGAAAGCGTCCATCGCAGGGCCGAGCACCAGAGCGTCGAAGTCGATCATTGCGATCGATCAGGCCGCGCGCGGTACCAGGCGGACACGGCCGACGCTGCTCGGGTTGGCCGCCGGTTCAGCTGCGTAGCCGATGAGGGTATTGGCCGAGGAGGTCGTGGTCGCCTGCTTGTTGGTGGAGTCCCAGTAGATTGCGGCGCCGACCGTCCAGGCCTGAGCCGAAACCTTGGCGAGCTCGATGACGCCGGTGGTCTTCACAGCGACCGGCGCGCCGGACAGCGCAGTGGTCGTCGCGATGCCGATCATGAGGCCGATGATGACGACGTCGCCGGAGGCCACGTTCGCCGGGGCTGCCACCGTCAGGGTGTCGCCCGGCTGGATGAAATTCTTCATGGGTAGATTCCCGAGATTGATGAAGGGGAACCGACGGCGCGGGGCGCGCCGCCGGGATCAGTCCGGGCTTACGCGCCAGCGTTCTTGTACAAGCCGCGCCAGTGAAGGGCCTTCACGCCGGCGTCCATGCGGACCTTGAACTCGGTCCCATCGACGTTCCAGCCGTCTCGCTGGTCGAGGAAGGGCTCTTCAACACCATCCAGGTACGTGACTTCGATCGTGTCGGTCTGGCTCGGATCGGCGGCCATGAACCAGGAGGTGCCCGACAGACGGGAATCCGCGATCGGGGTGAACATGCCCTGGATGGGGTTCTTCAGCTGGGCGGCATCGCCCGGAACCGTGGCCGAGTTCAGCGCATAGGCCGTGGGCAGCCAGAGCGCTGGCGGGGTGAGGATATACTTCGGCTGGATGCCGCCGCCGGTGCCGACGCCAGCATCATCCTTCTGGACCTGCATCGCAGCCATGGCAGCGGCAATCGCCGCGACCGAGGGCGCCGCGCCGCTGCCCGCCAGGTTGGCGTGGTTGGCGTGGAACAGGGCGACGCCGTCCTGCATCGTCGGATTGCCGTTGAGGATGGCATAGACGAGGTTGCCGATGGTCCTCTTCGCAGCACGGCCCATGCGCTCCGGGACGCGCTGGAAGAACTGCAGGTCATCGTTGACGATCGCCTGGCGGGTGATGGCGAACATCTTGCCGTAGGTTGCGACCTGCACGACGGTGCCGTTGTCGCCGAGCGTGGCGAAGGTGTACTCGGCCCCCTCTTCGACCTTCGACAGCGCCGGAAAGAGCCCCATGTCGACGCGGTTGATCGGGCGGAAGTCCGACGCGGTGCCCTTCCCGGTCCAGAGCTGGAAGGTCTCGTCGACCTCGGTATAGCCCTTGAGCACGGCCCGGTATGCGACGTTCTGGATGACCGTCGGGAAGTCCGAGGTCGAATGCATGCCGGGGCCGGCGTTGCGCACCGTGAAGGCCGTGCCGACCATGGTCATGCGATCCATGGAGCCGGTCTTGATATTGCGCACGGACAGCGAGGAGCGCGCGAGCTCCAACAGTGTCAGGCCGGTAAACTCGTTGCCGCGATCGGCGTCGGTCGGCTTCTCGATGCCGGCGCGGATCATCAGGCCGCGCTGAGCGCCCTGAGCCCACTTGTCGACGGCGTCGGCAGTCACCTCGACGCGGCCGGCCGGCAATTCATTGCCGGGAGGGTTGTCGACGCGGGCCTCCTGGCGCTTGGACCACTCACCGATGATGTCGTTGCGAGCATCTGCTAGCGGACGGGTCGAAGACAGTAGGTTGGCGATGAAGGGGTCTTCGGCCGGGATTTTCGCGGTGCGGGCCTGGGCGAGAATACCCGACACGCGGTCGCGCTCGGTCTGAGCAGCCTCGGCGCGGATAGCATTCAGATCGGGAGCGGGTGGGACGACAGCGGGGGTCGGCGCAACCGGGTCGATCCCGCCGTTCTGCGTGATAGGGTCCATCTTGGATCCTTCCTTTGGGGTTGCGGCGGGCGCCGCGGCGTTCGAGCCGTGAATGGCTCGAGCTGAGACCGGCGCGTTGAGGCGCGCCAGATGTTCGGGGGTGAGCTTTTCGCAAGCAGCGATGGCGAGGGCCGCCTCGACAGCGTCTGCGAAGCCGCGTTCGACCGCGTCGGCGGCAGACATGTAGGTCTCGGCCGTCATCAGCGCGTCGATCTCTTCCGCGCTTGCTCCGGTCCGGTTCACGTAGATGTCGACGATGATGGCCTTCAGGCGATCGATCTCGTCGGCACGGTTGCGCATGTCCTGAGCATCGCCAACCGCGACATCCCAGGGATTGTGGATCATGACCGTGCCGGTCTCGGCGATCGAGATCGTGTCGCCGGCCATGGCGATCACCGAAGCGATCGAGGCGGCCATCGCGTCGATGTGGATGTCGATCGGCTTCCCTGCATTCCGCAGGGCGTTGTAGATCGACAGGCCCTCCATGACGTTGCCGCCTGGAGAGTTGATCCGAACGCTGAGACGCGGCTGATCCGCAAGTTCGATGATCGACGCCATGACGTCGAGCGAACGCAGGCATGACGGCGCATCATCGTACGGATCGACGTAAGAATCGACGATCCCGTAGAGCATGATCTCGCCGTTCATCACCAGCGAGCGGGTGCCTTTCAGTTCGGCGCGAGCGCCGTTGGCCCGGCCCTTTCGGGCAGGCTGTTTCGCATTCGTCATCGCAATGTCCTGCTATTTGTCCGCCGGATCGGGCGCGTTTGGATCCGCGTTCTTCTGCGCGACGCCGCGGGTGGTCACGCGGCGCGGGTCGATGTCGAGGATCAGACCCAACTGATCGAGGCGGTCGAAGTCTGCCTTCATTCCGGCGAACGCCTCGTCGGGGTCATAGCCCTGCAGCCGAAGCTCCTCGCTCTGCCAGGAGAGGCCGTTTCGGATGGCTTTCGCCGAGCTCTCGATCTCTGCGGCCGGATCCAGCATCTCCCACCGAGGCGGCGTCCAGCCGAGACGGAACGGCTCAGAAGAACCCGTCACCACCGAGGCCGCTTCCTGCGTCCATGCCGCGATCGGGTCCAGCATCTGGGGAACCAGCATGTTCCAGCGCCAGCTATCCACCGCAGCGCGAAATTCGATCCGCCCGAGGCGACCAGAAATGAAACTCACCTGGGATAGGTCGCTCGCCAGTGCCTCGTATGGGACGTTCAGCCCGCTCGCGATCTCGTGGAGCGTGGCGTTCTGATAGGGGCCGAAGTCGGCGGTGGTCGGTGGCGTCGCAAAGGTGACCTCTTCACCGTTGCGCAGCCTCTCGATCATCCCGGGCTCGAAGGATTCGACGGGGTAGCCGCTTGCCGATGTCGCGCCGGTATCGTCTCCGTTGGGATCGGCGTAGCCTTCCTCTGACGTGATGAAGGCAGCAAAGCATGCCGCAATTTTCTGCCGGACCAGTTGCGCGTCGGTGTAGTCGGCCAGGTCGCGCATCCGGATCATGACGGGTGCGAACCAAGTCACGCCCCTCACCTGCCCCGGCCGATCGATCCGATAGACATGGGCGACGAAGTCGGCCGACACGCGACGGCTGGACGATGAATAGCGGCCTGTTCCGGCTAGCGCTCCGGGATGCTGATCGAACAGGTGATATGCGACGCGCTTGCCGCGGAGATCGAATTCCACACCTTGAAGAGCGAAGTTGCCATTCGGCTGCGGTCCCTCGACGGCGGTATCGAGGTAATCCGCCTCCAGCACCTGTATCTGGAATGGAAGCGCGTACCCGTCGGTCGGACGGCGGATGCGTTTGCGGATCAGGACTTCGCCCGATTCCACGATCGTCGCCATGGCGAGGGATTGCAGGCCGTATAGGTTCAGGCGGCCATCGGCATCGATGTCGGTGGATTCGAAGTGACGGGTGACGAGCCCCTTGATCTCCGCCAGCCGTTCGGGACGGGAGGTGAGGACGCGAGGCAGGATACCAGCGCCGACGGCGTTATGCGGGATGACCGATCGGGCGCGGGCAGCGAACGGGTTGTTTCGGACCATATCGCGAGAGGCATCGCGAAGCCGCCCCAGCGCGGTTCGGTTCTCTGCATTGACGTCAGACGAGACCGCGCGCCAGCCTTGCGTACGGCGCCCCAGCGACGCGGCCTCATATAGGTTACGCGTTGTGGCGATCCGCGCCATGCGAGCGCGCGCAGCAACGCGCTTCTCGGCAGCAACCGGCGCCACAAAGCCGATGGCGCGATCGAGCCAATTGGACGAGGCCATCAGAAGCCGCCGTTGTAGCTGGCGACGGTTCGACGAGCTCGCACGGGCTCTCCAAGCTGGCGGCGAATATCGTCACGCACCGACCTCATCTCCGCGAGCGACCGGTACTCCGTCGACTTGCCGTCATAGCTGACGCGGGTGACGCCGGAGAAGATGGCGTTCTCGATGGCTTCCAGCCTGGCACGAAGTTGCAGTTCTGTGGCCATCGGTCACCGTCATCGTCCCTTGCGGGGATCGTTCGTCGAGATCGGCTCACGGCGCCAAGGTGGCGTCGCGTAGCGATCGTCAGGATTGGGCTGTGGGCGCGGGGTCTCGGAACCCTCGGCCATCAGCGCTTCCCGCGGCTCTCGGCGGGCTTGTCAGCGGCTGGCGCCGGCGGGACGCGAGCAGCATCGGCCGCTGCGGCAAGGACCTGCTTCTCGACATCCCGAGCCTTGACCGGGCTGGCGCCAGCATCGCTTTCGACGCGCGAGCCTTCCGGCAATTCGGTGCCCATCTCCGGCGTGCCAGCCTGACCGGCGAGGATGACTGCCGGAGCATCGTCGGCCGCCAGGCGAACGCTGGTCACCACGCCAGCCGGGCTCATCACCGCAGCGACGAGATCACCATCGGCCAAAGCCTTCTGCACCTCTGCGTCGGAGACGTACTCCAGCGGCAGTACCAGATTGGTGCCGGAGGCGTCGTTGGCGCAGCCGGGATAGGTCCAGACGCCGTTTCGGCGCGACAGCAGGTCCTCGCCCTTCTTGATGAGTTCCTTGACGCTCATGGTCATCTCCTGGGTGAGAGCCAGCCTGGCCGGCGTGGCGGGATGAATGCAGGCTTGCGAGGCACGACGGGCTCAGGCCGCTTCTCAGCGGTAGGCTCTTGAGGTTGAGGCTCGTCTTTCGCTCGGAATTCCAGCGATGCCTCGACTGTTCGGGGCAGAGACCGTCGGACGGCCAGAGCCCCGACGAAGGTATCGAGCGCCTCGTTGCGCTTGCCCTGCGGCAGCATCCAGACGGTAACCGCCTGCCCCATACGTCGCCGGGTCTGCCGAACCTCCGACGTGAGCTGGGCGAAATACTCCGGTCCGAAGCCGTCGCCGATTGGGAAGTGGATCAAGCCAGGCTTGCGGCCGCCGCCTTCCGGAGGCTGGATGCGAAGCCGGGCATAGATCGTGTCTTTCGCAGCGTTCGTGCCGATGAACCACAGCGGGTCGTTGGTCCTCGATCGTGTGGCTCTGCCGCTCCAGAGCGGCTTGCTTGCGTTGCCCATGCAGGCGAACACCCGGCGGCGCTTGCGGCGCCGACAGAATGAATGGACCTGGGCGCCGTGATGACCGCCCGTGTCGATGCCGAACGCAGCGATGCGGAGGATCCGCCCCTCACCCGTCCGGAACTGCCGGCCAAGCAGATCGTCGAGCTCCTTCCACGCGGCCGGCTGAGCCGGATCCTGATGGATGATCTCATAGAGGAATGGCCACGACTCCTCGTTGTCGCCCCACCCTACAAGCTGGACCTCAAGCCGATCGCCTTGGACGTCACAGAAGCCGGTGATGACCTTCACCGCGTCGGGAAGATCATCGGGCCCGTATGCCTCGACCCGGTCGATCAACCGCTCGCCATCGAGCGATTCCTGGCCAGTTGGCTTCCACAGTTCGGCGAGGCCGGTGTTCGTGAACTTCTTCAGAAGCTCAGGGTCTCCCTTGGCGCCAAGGAATTCCCTGACCAGCGTCGAGAGCCTGTGCCGCGCCGAATAGATCTTCGAGATATGGAAGCCTGCGTGCCCCTCGTAGGCTGACGGGGCGTGGCAGTGCTTGCAGAGCGACCGGCCGGTATCCGACCATGTTTCCGGCGTTTGCGCTTCCTCGCAACAGAAGAACGTGGCGGTCTGCCGCCAGCCATAGTCGGAAAGCTTCTCCAGCGAGGCCAACGCGTCCAATCGGTCGCGCTCACTCCAGAGCGTTCCGCAGTCGGCGCACATGATCTGCGCGGTGTTTGGCCGATGCTCCCTGACAGCAGCGCCTTCGGGCACGTCGATCGTGATCGTGCCGTCAGCGAGTACCTTCTCCCATTTGATATTGGCCCAGGTGAGCACCTGACGCGTACCGCAATGCGGGCAGGCGACGTAGCAGCGGCGCTGGTCGCTGGCGGCATACTCGCGGCCAATCCGGGATTTTCCCTCCTCGGTCGGCGAGCAGACCCGTACGAACTTGGCGAGCCCGAGCTCCTCATAGGTTGAGGCGCGCTCCTCCGCGAGCTTGAGCGGGTCGCCCTCATCGCCGGCGCTGACCGGATACTTGTCGATCTCGTCGCAGAGGATTATCCGCTTCGGACGGGACGCCAGGTCGTTCGGGGCGTTGGCTCCGACGAAGTCGAGCGGCCCGCCCGGAAACTCCTTATGGATGATCGTGTTTTCGTTCTCGCGCGACTTCGCCGCGTGAATGACTTCAGCTACTTCCGGCATCTTCCGGATGTCAGGCGCGAACCGTTCCTTCGAGAAATCGGCAGCCGCTCGCTGTGACGGCTGGACGAATAGGATCGGGGATGGCTCCTGGTGGATGTAAAAATAGCAGACGTTCTTGAGGAACTCGCTCTTCAGAAGCTGCGTGCCCGACATCACCGTGATGCGGACGGTGTCCTTTTCCGAAAGCGACATCATCGGGCCGAAAGCGATCGGCTGCGATTTCGTCTTCCACTTTCCCGGCGACGACGACAGGCTCACATACCGATAGCGATCAGCCCACTCGACCAGGTTCAGCCGCGGCGGCGGCTTGAGCGCGCGCCGAGCCTTCCGCAGCCTCAACGCCAGGTTCGTCGCCCCCGTCGAAATCGGGGTCATGAAGTTCATCGAGAGCCTCGGTGACTTCCTCCTGCAGCGCCGCCTCGATCTCGGATCGTGTGCGATCAACGAGCTTGGCGGCGAGCTTGCCGGGGATTGCGAGCAGCCGCTCACGTACGACCGCATATTCTTGCTCGACCAGACGGGCGACCGTCTCGATGTCGACCAGCTTTCCCTGCTCTCGCTCGAACGCCTGCATCTGGCGCCGGGCAAGTGCAATTTCCTTCACCCGGGCAGCGTCCGCATGGGTGAGCCCCTGCGTCATCGCCTGCCCTTCGGGCGTGCTGTCGAGCACGGACGATCGAGGAGCTTCCTGAGCGCCAGCCGCTTTTGAACGTGTCGTCTTCGCGCTGTTACCCTTGGCCGGTTTCGGCGCTGATGGGGTAACGCCGCCCCTGTTTAAAGCCGGGCGTTCATCGAGCCGCTCGTTGGTGGCGGCTACGACAACCAGGCCGGCGTCTGTCAGCACCAGCAGCCCGCGCGATTTCCACTTCGTGACCGCCTTGCGAGAGACGCCGCGCAGTCGAGCGAACTCAGCCTGCGTTACCTCTTTCGCCGCCGCCATCGCTTGTTACCCGTTCGGTGTTACCCGGTTTCGTGGAAATCTGCCGTGTTATGGGCCGGGGTCGCGCGTTACCCCCGTCCCACCCCCCTTCTGGAAGGACCCAGGATTTTTGTGAGGGCTTGGTCGATTTGTCAGGGCCTGGGCCGCTTTCTGTGGCCTACGGCCAAAGCTCCTCGCTTAGGCGGCGCCTGTTCTCGTTTAGAAAGACCGTGATGCACTTGAGATCGGAGGCTTCACAGAAGAACAGCTCGCGCTCTCTAATGGGTAGTATGATCGGGCGCACCGGCGAGGGGGAGACGAGCGACCTGCGGCATTGCTCACAGGTTATCTCAACCGTCTTTGGCACGGGGTTTCCTTCCAATTACCGACGGGTCGCCATCGCCCGCGCCATGCGTGTGGGGAAGCTGCGCCTCACCTCCTCGAGCACCACGCGGTTGAAGTCCTCGATGAAGGGAACGTCCTTCTTCATCTGAGCAGCGCGCTTGAGCGTGAAAAGCAACTGCACGCGGCGCTTGTCCGTTGGCGCTGACGATCTGCGCTTCGCCTTCCCTGCCCCCTTTGGCTGCCAGCCCACGCGCTGGAAGATGGCGTCGCCTTTGCGGAAGGTGTTCGGGGCTGATGCGGGGCGGAGCCGGCGAGGCACTCCCTTGGCGCCGCGCTGTCCCTTCACTGCGGTGCTGGGGATGGCGAGGTTGCCGCGTGCTGTCTTGGTCCCGCCCTTGGCGTGGAGTTTGAGATGGCCGCGGCCAAGGCGGTCGATGATGGCGCCGCGGAGCTGCGTCTTGTTCGCCTTCTCTACGTTTAGGGCGGCGCGGATGAAGCTCGGGTTCCGGACCGTGATCGAATTCGGCCAGGTCTGGTTGATCAGATGATCACGCGCTTTGAAGAGCGCGTCGTTCAGGGCGCCCGCCAAAGCGAATGGCACCTGATCGATTGCACCTCCGATGGTCCTGGCCTTCCGCTCGAACTCACTGAGGTCGAGCTGTAGCATGCGTTAGAAGTCCTTCTTCGGCGCAGCCGCCTCTGGAGCGACCTCTTGAAATGCCGCCATCAAAAACGTCAGCGAGTACTGGCATGAGGCGCGGTCTGGTACGACGTTGATGCTCGTCGCCGCCTCCGCCCAGGCCTGGTCGGTATTGATCGATGGGTCGATCTTTCGGACGCGATCTTCGATGATCTTGATTGCGTTACGGGCACGTGTGAATTCGGACTCTGAGATGAAAATGTCGACGTACCCGGTCCGGTAATCAAAGCACCGCTTAACGTAGCCGTACTGAGAGTACAGCTTCTTGAGGACATTGACGGGTCGGCGCTCTTCACGCTGCCGCTCTTCCTCCGCTCGTTGGGCTTCGGCCCGTTTGCGCTCTGCTTCCTCTTGTACCAACCTCCGCCGCTCTTCCTCCGCCCGCTGCGCCTCTGCGCGACGCAGCTCCGCAATGCGGAGTTCTTCAGCCCTCCGCTGATCAGCCGCGCGCTGCTCCTCAGCTCTGCGCTGCTCGGCTTCCACGCGCAAGCGCTCTGCTTCAACCCGCTGCCGCTCCATCTCTTGACGCTGGAGTTCCAGCTGAGCAGCGATTTGTCGGGCTTCCGCTACGACCGGGCGAAGCGTTGGGAAGCACGCTTCGAGCCCGGCCTGGGGAAGCCTGCGGAATTCCTCCAGGACCGGGCCGGCCATGGCATGGCGCGCTTGGCGAAGCCGTGCCTCCATTCGCCGAGTGAAGGCTGCGAGGAGGTCCAACTCTGTTTTAGGGTTGCGCTGCAGATCATCGCGTTCGGCCATTGCGATATCGCGGCCGGCGTCTTGAACCTCGTAAATCTCAAGCATGTCCGGGCAGCGCATCGGCTTGCTGACCGTTACCGTCAACCCGCCCGGCGCGTTCATCCGAACGCGAGCCGCCCGCGGAAAGTCGGCGAAATATGGTCCATCGACGAAGGAGCGACCGGTTCCAGCGCCATAAAGACGATCGTGTTCGCTCGCTAGAAGAAGACCTTCTGCACGGCATTGCCCCCCAAAGGCTCTTCGCGCCGCTTCTCGGATCTGGTCATCGCTAGCGGTGGGCAGCACGCCCTGGCTGGCAATAACCCGGCTGGCACAATCGGTGGCTGCGCGAACCGTGGGAGCGAACAGTTTCCGCGATTGATCCTGAGCATTGGCCGCGCTGGCCAAGACACACACTACAAATGCAACCGACAGACGCATGATCGCCCTCTCCCCTCGCGACGCTATACTCGATGGGCGGCAAGAATCCAGACGTCTGAAAGTCTTGTCTGTCGCTAACCTTACTGACGCTCCAAAGCAGGAGAAATAATTCGGCGGGTATGCAACGATTGGCCGATTCCACCCGAGGTCATTATGAGCGGCGAATTCGCGTACCACTTCAATAGCACAGGGCTAAACCCCGGCTCCGTGATCTTGCCCGGAAACTGGGGGCGGATCATCCGAAAGGCGAAGCATCTGCACAATCTGTGGACCAGGGAAACAGCCCTTGAGCAGATCCGATTGGCGGAATTCGCTTCGTGCCCATCAAGGCTTGACTGCGCCTTCTTCTTTGAGCGAGCGGACGACGCCATTGTCTATGCGCAGGCTGATTTCTCGCGCTACGTCACGATGCTGCTTTACCAAGTCAGGGTTTTGGAGCCGACCGCTGCACGGCATCATGCGGATTGGAATGCCCTTCCCGGACCGTCAAACCCAACCGACCCGACTGCCTGCCGCGCCTATTGGAATGGCGTACCTTTGCGGCCCGAGCCAATGCGTAGAGAAACTCTGTCTATCACGCCGCTAGAGATCATCAGCGTGGTGGAAGTAGCGCCGCGTGCAGACTGGAATTGGTGACCGCGCCGACGGCCGGCACGGCATTCTGAAACGCAAAAGCCCGACCGCAGGGGCCGGGCTCGCTGGCGGCGTCTCATCCAGTACATCCGTGGAGAGACGATTCGCCTTGTAGGATTCGTATGAATCACTTCGCAGATTGCGTCAATCGGCAATTTTTAGAAATCCTCTGCGGACCAATCCGCCGCAGACGCAATTATCGCGCGAATTCCTTGCAGACACTGCAATTATCGGCGCCGGCGTGCCTGTGGATTTCCTGCGATGACCGGCCGCGGCTATCTCGCTAGGCTGCCCCTTCTTTGCGGGATCCGAAATGCTGAAGTTGGAAACTAGAGACGACCTTTTCTCGCTCATTATGGAGAGCGAGCGTGAGAGCCTGACGCTTGAGTTCAAAGCCGGCGCGGCCATCGCTAACGAAAAGAAAGGCGAAATCGGCAAGGACGTGTCGGCAATGGCCAACGCCGCCGGTGGTCAGATCATCTACGGAATTAAGGAAAGGGATCACGCCGCCGCCGACTTCCAGCCGGTCGACGTCCGACGCTTCAACCACGAGTGGCTTGAGAAAGTCATCCGAAACAACATCGCGCCGTCTGTGGAGGGCGTGACGATCAAGATGATCGAGGTGGGCCCCGAGCCCACAGACGTTGCATACGTCGTCTCGATCCCGCAGGCGACCACCCTTGCCCCGCATCAGGCGAAGGTCGATCTCAAGTACTACCGCCGCCATAATTTCATGGCCGACCCAATGGCCGATTATGAAATTCGGGAAGCAATTAACCGAATTCGCTCGCCATCATTAGTCTGCGATTTCGCGATTTTCCGCCCCAAGGCGGAGGGCTTGATGCAAGGCTCCGAGATGTGCGGGCTTCGCGTGACGCTTAGCAATGATGCGGCTGAGCCCGCTCTATACACGTCGCTAGCGGTGTATTTCGATGAGAACCTGCAGCCTAGTTCCATCCCCCCTATATTTTCGCGCCAAGCCACTACCTTGTCGCATCCCGAAGGGCCCACTTTATGGGCCTGGAAAACAGAGCTTAGCGTTCCTAAAAATTTTCCGATTTTCCGGGAGATATCAATGTCAGTCGGCGACTTTGTATTCACGATCCCGTCTCACTACAGCGGTTCAAGACTAGCATTCGGTTACCAGATCGCTTGCCCTGGCTTCACTGACCGTCGCGACTTCGATTTGATCCGACGCCCGGGTCGATCATCCTTCACGATTGAGCGGCGACAGTTCGATGGGCAATAACCCGATCTACGCATTATCCGCTCGCAGGACGTAATGGGCTCTGATGGCTTCCAACTCTAAGCGCCCGGCTTCTCGATAGGCCTCATCCAGAGTACTGCCCGGACGGCGAGATCGGATCCCCGACGGCGCCATGTTCCGGGCGATTGCAACCTCTTGCAGCGCCTCGTTCAGGAACTTGCTCGGTGAGCCGAGGCCCGCTGGAAGATCGAGCGTTCTGAGGGACCGGTCCAGTCTCACGACATGGTCGAGAGTGAGCCAGCGCCACTCGGCCGTGCCATCTGGTCGGAAGGCTGCGAGAACGTGCTCCTTGATCCGAGCTTGGATTTTGATGGCGTCGATGGAGGATTCGGCAGCATCGCTGGCCCCACCCCCGTCCACGAATTCTCGTGTCGGATCGAAGCCCTTCATCCCACCGACCCCGATGCGGCCGAAAAGCACGCTGAGCCAGACGCCAGCCTGCAGGCAGTATTCCTCGATCCCGCCGGCGCTGGCCTCGGCATGAAGAGCTGAAGCGTTCGGGTTCCAGATGCGCTCAACACCGCCTCGGAGCTTCTGCTTCATGGGCTGGAACTCGGGCTTGGTGTCCAGAGCCGCCTGCAGATGGCGGTGCAGTCCCCGCGGTGAACCTTGTGCTGCCCAGTACAAGGCGAAGCCATCCATGCCGTGCGGAGCCTTGCTGGCGAGGTCCGCCAGCCGGTTGATCCGCTGGGTGCTCTTCCTGACGGCTTCCAGTTTTCCCTTGGTGACGATCCGATTGATCGGACCACGCCTCTCGTTGGCGCCGATCTTCGAGTCGATCTCGTCGATGGTGAAACCACACAGGTACATGACCGAGACCTGCCAGCGCTCGACCTCTCGGAGCTTCGAGCGACGATCCTTCATTTCGAACTGGATCGAGGCGACCTCAGCCTGATAGGCGGCAGTCTGGCTAGCGTTGACGTTGGCGATCGAAGCCGCCCTCGCCTTCTGAGAGCGTTCGCGCTGAGCCTTCTTTGCCTTGGCGAGCTTGCGAGCCGTGGCAGCGCGCCGGCAACCCTTCGAGCAACCGCCCAGGCACGGCACGTTGTAGACCGATGCGCACTTCGCCTGCCGGCCAGCAAGCCGCTCTGCCCGCTTGGTCTCGATCTCGGCGCGAGCCGCAGCGACTTCCTCTGGTGTCCGATGTTTGCCCACGGCCGCCCTCCTGATGCGACAGCGGCCGGTGACGGGATGCCACCGGCCGACGGGTAATCCTCGCGTGATCGTCAAGCGACGGTGTCAGCGAGATCCTTGGTGACCTTGAACTTCACGACGGTTTTCGCCGGGACCTGGATGGTCGCGCCGGTGGCGGGGCTCCGTGCCTCCCGCGCTTCGCGCTTGGCCGTCGAAAGCTTGCCGACGTTCGGCAGCGTGACGTCGTCGCCGGCCTTCAGCGCCTTGCGCAGGACGAGAGCCTGAGCGGCGAGAAAGGCTTCAGCCTCGGTCTTCTTGACGCCCGCCTCGGCAGCCAGCGCAGCGACGAATTCATTCTTGGTCATGGTCTTCTCCGTTAGGGCCGCTATGGGCCGGGATATTCCGCCGATGACGGAATGCTAGATGGCGATGGCGCGGCGGTTGCGGCCGGTGCCGACGGCTTGGAAAACCTGAGCGGCGGGGCTAGGCGGCCGCCGATGGCGATCCTCGGCAAAATCCTTGGCCCGAGCCGCAGCCATCTCGGCTTCGATCTTCGTTTCGAAGACTTTTGCCACCGGCTTGCCGCTCTCCCGGAGCACCGCGCCCTCGACCTTCACGGTGCAGACACCGACGCCCGGCGCCTGATACCGGCCGATCCAGCCGTTTCGCCTGGGTGACGGTTCGGCCCAGAAGTCGCGGATGAGCTTCGTGTCGGTCATGCAGCGGGCCTTTCGAGGTTAAATTCGCGGAGGATGTTTTTCGGGCAGATGGCTTGGAATCCGGGAGTTTCGGGGTGATTTCCCCAATGCCCATTCCACTCACCCGTCTCGCGCCAGCGCTTGAGCTTTCGGCGCCATTGGGCGTCTTCGTCGGCTGGGGCAGGCGCCGGCGGTGCAGCTGGAGCGAGCGACTGGGCTGGAGCCCAAGCCGGGTCGAAGCCGCGCCAGCCGCGCTCGATCATCAGATCAGCCGCTGAATTTGGGTTCTGAGATCTGGCTAGGCTCTTCGCGAGCAGCTTGGCGGCATGCGCTCCGAGCGGGGCCTTGATGCGCTTCCGATGATCAACGATGGCCTGCGCTCGCTCGGGACTGACAACAGCCGTGAGTTCTTCCAGGACAAGCTGCCGCTCTGGCTTCGCCTTCTCGCCGGCATCGGGCGCGGCAGCGCTCCGAAGAGACGAAGTCTCTGAGGATATTTCCTTGGTTTTCCTGTCTTCTAATCTGTATCGCTCGCGTATCGGTTGCGTATCGCCAGCCGTATCGGATGGCGTATCGCTTGGGAGACTGACTTTCTGATATTTGTCGTAATTGCAAATAGTTACGACGAGCGCGCCTGTATCGGATTGCGTCTCGATGATCGTATCGGTTTCGAGGCGCTTGAGAAATCGCTGCACCTTTCCGAGTGACCACTTCCAGCGCTCTGCCATGAAACGATAGGAGTGGGCGACTTGGCCTCGGGCCAGATCCACGACGACCGAACCAACGCGCGCCTTCCTTTGCCGATACGAGGCTTCGCCCACGAGCCAGATGAAGGCCTCCCGCTCGGTGAACGGGTCCTTCGCGAAGCTCTCGTGATCCCAGATGCCCCGATCAACTGCAAAGACGCCGCGTTCGCTCATCGGCCACCTCCGAAGCGCGCTGCGACGATCGAGCGGCCTGGGTCGCACCACAAGTTGACGCGGCCGGTCTGCCCCTGTCGGCTCTTCTCGACGCCGACCTCTAGGTCGTTCTTGATCGCGTCCGCTTGTTCCTGCGCGGCTTCGTTGCCGCGACGGTAGGCTTCCGTCCGCGTGGCGTAATAGTGCTCGCGGTAGAGCATCAGGACGGCATCAGCAGCCTCTTCGATCTCGCCAGAGGCACGCAGGTCCGAGAGGTTCGGTCGCTTGTCATCGCGCTGCTCTACCGCTCGGGCGAGTTGGCAGCAGAGCATGACGGTGCAATCTAGGTTTTTCGCCATGACCTTGGCGGCGTTGGCGATCTCGCCGAGCTCGTTGACCTTGTTTCCCTGATATCGGCCGGATGGCTTTACCAGCATGGCGTGGTCAACGATGGCGAGGCGGAGGCGCTTGCCCTGCTTGTCGAGCCGATCGGCATACTTCCTTCCCTCGACGAGGATATCGGCCATGCTAAGGCCGGGCGTATCGTCGAGGTGGAGCGGCTCCTTCTTCGATTCATGGGCGGCCCAGAGATAGCTCTCCAGTTCGTTCTCGGTTGCGTGCCCGGAGAGAACGTTACCGTAGGTTGGCCCCTTCCCGCCGAGACGCTCGCAAATGATGCGGGCAGCGATCTCCTTCGATGGGACCTCAAGCGAGAAATAGAGCGCGCCGTCACCACGCCGGCACATCTTCGAGGCGAGAGCAGCCCCCATCATCGTCTTGCCCTGCCCAGTCCGCCCGGCGAGAACGTAGAGCGCTCCAGGTGCCAGACCGCGCAACGGGAGATGGCGATCAAGGTCCTCAATGCCTGTCGATGGTGGTCGCTGGACCTCGCCGCGAAGCATCGCCTCGGCTTCGCGGCCGACCTGCTCTGCGATCGTCGATAGGCTTCCCCGGTTCGAGCGGCGCTGGTCATTGGCCGCGTCTCGAAGCTCATCGACCGCGTCGATCAGCCCCTTCGCCATGTTAGTGACGTCGGCTGTCGCGATCTGACTGCGGGCGCCATCGGCCGCGTCGAAGATGCGTCGCAGCACCCAGGCGCTACGAATGATCTTGGCGTACTCCGCTAGAGAGCCGGGTGGAGCTGCGATTGCCGCCATGCGAGCCATCAGGTCATTAATCGTGCCTGACTCGCCCATCAGGAGAGATGCGCCGCCCTGAATGACGGTCCGGAAGTCGATGACACCGCCACGCGCGACGATATCCAAGGTGCGGCGGTAGAGGGCCGCCGCGGACATGTCGCCGAAATGCTCCTCGGTCAGGCCAGTCAGCATCACCGAGCTGATCGCCGGCGGCGCCATCAGCATGCCAGCCACAAGCGCCATCTCCGTTTCGGAGATTTCACGGAACCAGTCGGAGAATTGGTCTGGCGCGTGGACGTTCATCGCGCTCTCGCCTGGAAATGGCCAACGAGGACGCCGACGAGGACCGGCACATCTAGAGGCGATACGCCACCGTTACGCACAACCCGATTCAGCACGGTTTCGAGCGCGGCAGCCGGGCTTCCCATGCCCACATGGAAGTCTGGGTTCAGCTTGCCTTGGCCGTCCCAGGTGAGCTTTGCCTCACCACTGCCATTGGAGCGCGTGGATATCCCGAGCGTCCAGCCGAGAGCTCCGCTATCTACGATGTCGGGGATCATTCCGAGGCTCCGTCTCGCTGGAGGTCGTCGATCGTTGGGATTCCTTCGTAGCCCTTGAGCCAGACGAGGATGACGAAGTCCTGTTTCCCGCCCGATGGCGTCCTGCCAACGGCCTGGAGTTCAACGTACTCGTGCCCTGGCGGCATGGATGGCCGGGGGCACAGCAGCCAGACGCGGTAGAGCGGCGTGGCCTTCAACCACTTCCATGCAGCAGGAAGACGACGCAGCGGGTATACGAAAGCCACCTTGCGCTCAGCGAGGGACAAGGCATGCAGAGCGAATTCTCGGCCAAGTTCGAACGGCGGGTTTCCCACGAAGTTTGGGAACCGATCCGTCGAGGTCAGGAAGTCTCGTGTTGCCTCAAGCTGCGGCGCCCCGCGGTCGACTAAGTCATAGCCTTCCGTTGGAAGGCCAGCTGCCTCTGCACCCGCGAGCATATTGCCGAGACCGCAACAGGGGTCGCACACCAATCCGTCGAAGCGCTCCACGTCGAACAAGCGACGCCCAACCCACAGCGGTTCGACGTAATGCTCGTTCTCCTCGCGATCCCAGATATGGGCGGCCTCGGGCCGGCGGTTCTGAATCACGGCCGTCATACCGCGCCCCCGAAGTAGCTTTCCAAGGCCACCGCGACAGCTTGCTCGCGCGATACTCGGTGACGCTGGCAGTAGGCCTTGAGATGGATCTCGGCGGCGTGGGAAAGCCGGTCAGGCTCGTCTATCAGCACGATGGCCCGCGCCCGATTGTGCAGCCGACGGATGTAGCCACGCTCTTCCAGGCTATCCACGAGCCGATGGATGCCGCTTTTCGACTTGAGGTCGACCGCCGAGAGCATCTGCTGGAACGATGGCGAGTGGCCTTCGCGCCGGATGAAGTCGCGGAGATATTCCAACAGGTCGAGCTGGCGCGGCGTTAAACCACTTTGCATCACGCGGCACCTCCCAGCAGAGAAACCCCAGCCGGGCGTCGGCGCGCATAGGTCGCAACCCCAAAATCCCAACAGCAGATTGCGTCGGACTGGTCACGCTTGGCCTTCGGAAGGATGACGTCGGTATAGCCGAGCAGGTAGCACTGCCGGGCGACAAGCTGCTTGATGTCCTCGTCCGACCCTTTGCGCTTACGACCTTGGCCGATGAAGTGAACGCAGGCCGTCGAACGCGCGACACGCTCAAGACGGACGCTGAACCGCTTGCAGAAATTGAATAGACCCTGGTCCAGCGAGACCGCGACCATCGCCGCGTCGTCTGACTTCTGAGCTGCGATTGGGATCATCGCTTCTGCAATGATGAGATCTGGCTTCGAGTAATGCGGCAGCGGCTTGATGAACGCCTGCGTCAGCCATGCCTCGATATTGAAGCCAGCCATCTGAAACGGCTCATGAGGCTTACGGAAGCGCATCGAAAAGCTCTCAAGCTGCGAGGGGTGGTTGATGCGTGAGTCGCCTATGGCGACCCCCGACACCGTTCCGAGATCGAGGCCGACCGTGAACATCAGTGGACGCGGGAGAACGTGCCGCCCTGCTCTTCTGCGGGCTCGGCCTTTGGCTCGCGACGCTTGCGGCCTGGCTTCGCCTTCAGTCCATCCAGATCGAGGGCCTCTCCGGCGTTCTCGCGGTTCTGCTCGGTGAAAATTCGGTCGGCGGCCTCGGCAGCCGTCTCCGCCGGCTCATCTTCGCCTTCGTCGCCTTCCTGCGCCATGGAGGCCAGGTCACCGACGTGACCCTTGTTGAACATGTCCTCCTCGACCCAATCGAGGTAGGCACGGAGGTGATAGAGATGCTCCTTCGCCTTCAGTTCGTTGTTCCGGGCCTTCTTGAAGATCGACGCGGCTTGCCGGAAAGCGGGGCCGCAGAGGTTGCCGATCTCGATCTGGGTCTTGATGCGGTCTCCGAACGACCCGGAGATGCTGGAAAGCTGCTCCTTGACCTTATTAGCCTCGGCGAACAACGCCTTCACCACCGTCGCCGATGGCAGTTTGATTGGGGCTTCCGATTCCTGTGTCATGTCTGCGTGCTCCTGCTGCTGATAGTCAGTGGTGGAGTTGTTCGGGAAGGCCGGGCTCGGGCAGCTTGCCGGCGCGGATCATCGCCCGATGGACCTGCCGCCAGCGCTCGGCTCCATCCGAGGACGACGAAACGCGAGTGCGAGGGGCGAACCGGATGGCTCGCTGATCTTCGTCAGTCTGGGCGAGAAGACTGATGCGAGGCAGTGTCAGTGGCCGCTTGATAGGATCAGCGCCGTAGGATCCAATTGCGTGCCGCTCACGCAGCTTTTCGTTCGCCTTCGATTCAACCCGGTTGCGGGTGCGCCATGAAGCTCTCCGCTCCTTCGCGCCATTGATGTCGAGCGCCACCCGGATCGTGGATTCATGCTTTCCGACCGCAGCAGATGCTGCCTTGACCGACATACCGCTATTGATCAGGCGGCGAGCCTCGTCTTTCCAGGATCGCGCGTCAGTCATGGTGCCGGCTCCGAAAGATTACGGGCCTGCCGGTCGCACCATTCCGCGCCGTCGGCGAAGACCGCTGCTGGAAACATCGTCAGGCGGGACGCCCAGGCTAGGAGCCAAGACAATCCGACCAATAGAAGGGCGAGAAGGCCCCGCATGGCCTCTCCTTTCGGGTTCAGACGCCTAGAGCGTCGAGTTGTTCTTGAATGCGTCGCTGTTCGGCGCGCAGAGCGTCGTGGCGCTCGCGGCGATGGGCTTCGTCGAGCCAGGCCGGAGCCTTGGGATAGACCGCGATCAGGAACGCTGGACCGTAGGCGAAGATCAGGCGGGATAGGCCGGCCCATGAGGGCTTTGAGATGCCCTCGAACCACTTGCGGACCGTGTCCGATGGGATGCCGGTATCGTACGCGACATTCTCGACCGTCTTGGACGGATAGAGACCGCGCAGAAAATCAAGGGCCTTCTCGGGGCAAGCCTGGGGTGAACTGACCCCAATCTTTCCGAACTTCTGACCAGTCATTCCAAGCTCCGACTGCGAATGTGGCTTCACAGACGAGGACGGAACTGCAGAGCGCTGAGCGGCGCAGGCGGGATCGGCCTTCCGGGGAGAGCCGGCTGCAACCCGCGCCCCACCGGCATTCGAAGGAGAGAGAAACGATGGACGGGGATGCGCGAGGCCCACCATGATGATCAGGACCTCACGATGACGGTCGCGATTAGAGCGGCCGGGGCGAGCACAAGGAGTGCTGCCATCGCCAGAACGGCGCCGATGACGGCGTCGACAAACATGTCCAGAAAGACATCCATCAGACCGTCTCCTCCGCCGTATGCGGCCGCGTTACATCGGCCGGCCACTGCGCGCCGTTCGGCCAATTCGCCGAGAGCCAGGACAATCCACGCGCGACGCGCCGGGCGCCCATGTCTCCACCTTCGCGAAGGTGTTTGAGCCGCGTCCCCTCCCCGAAAACGAGCGTTGAAACCCTCGATTCCGAGAGCTGTCGGGCCTCCGCGAAGGCGCTGACCACGGCGAGGAGTTCATCAATCGCGTTCATGCGCGAAGACATGGAGCTATTTTTAGCTCGCTGTCAAGGCTATTCTTAGCCCGCGCTTTTAGCTCGCCTGCGGGCTAATTTTGGCTCATGGCTGCTGAGACTGAAAAGCTTCCCAATACGCTGATCGAACGGATCGATCGACGCCTGACTGCGACCGGGAAAAGCGCAAAAGGTGCATCTCGCGAGGCTGGGCTGAGCGAGAGTTTTATCAAGAATATCCGGCTAGGCGCTTCGAAATCCCCCCGTGCCGATGGCCTTCAAGCCCTTGCGCGCGTCCTCGGGACAACGATCGATTGGCTTACAGAAGGTCGAGGAGCCGAGACGGCATCATCAGACAGCGGATTAACCGCGCCTGCATCTTCGACGGTCACGCCTGTGGACCTCGGTGAGCTTGTCCCGGTCAAGATCGCCGGCAAGGTGAAGGCCGGGGAGTTTATCTCGATCGAGGATCTCGGGGACTGGGAAGAGCCGGAAGAATTCCTCGACACGCGCGACCCGCGCTTCCCTCACGCTCGGCATCTCGGCTTCGAGGTCGAGGGGGACAGCATGAACGCGCTTAAGCCGCGGCCGATCCAAGACGGCGACCGACTATCAGCGCTCGCATATGAGGACATCGCCGATCGCTACCCGCTACGCGACGGGATGATCGTTGTTGTCGAGCGAACCCGCCACGGCGGACACGAGCGCGAGTGGTCAGTGAAGCAGCTGGAGATCTACGAGGATCGGATGGAGTTCCATCCACGGTCCACCAACCCGCGTTACAAGCCGATCATCATCAAGCGGGACAGCCTGGCTGACGACGGCGTGACCGTTGAGATCATCGCCATCGTCCGCCGGCTCGTGGCGGAATTTAATCTGTAGCGATCACGATGCGGCTCAGCGCCGCTTCGATCTCATCATGCCTCCGCCGCGAGGGTGGCGCGGCGTAAATGCCCCGGCCGCCCTCACCCGCCTCGCCAAGGATCGGGATGACCACCGGTTTTACGTCGATAGCGATGTCGGTGATCGCGAACGTGAGGTCGGGAAAGACTTCGCGCAGCCGCGCCTTGGTTCGCTCCTTATCCTCGGCCCAGGCTCGAACCTGGCCGGCCGGCGGGAACAGGCTGAATTCGGTTGCCTCGGGGAAGCCCTTGCACCAGTCCTTCATGCCAAAACCTCCTCGCACTTCCAGACAGTGACGGCGATCAGCCGGCCTATGAAGCTTTCGCAGCCGTCGCATTGCGCGCGGACGTTCTGCAGGAAGGCGCTGTCGAGCAGCTCCTCCACGTCGTATGGCGCATCGTCGACATCAGGGACATCGAGGCGCTTGAACACGTTCCGTTGGCAGTTTGTGCAGCGGTAGTGGAGCTTGAAGCTCGCACGAATTCCGGCGTCTTCCGGCATGACCTGATACTCCGAACTCTGTTGATGATGCCCTGTCGCAGCAGCCTCTTTGTTCTGCTTGCGTTCTCATTTGAGCCATGCCGTCAGCAGAGAGTCGATATGCGACTTGGCGGCTGCTGACTCTGGGAGTCAGTAGAATGGCAGGGCGAGATATTTTTAGCTCTTTACCCTTGACGAGCTATTTTTAGCTCTGCATACTACCCCCATCAACCATCCGATGGGGAACGACATGGGAAGGCCGCCACCATTTTCAGCAAGGCAGCTAGAGCGTGCGGCGCGTGCGTTCGTGGCCGGCGCTTTAGAAGGATTCGATCCACGTCTATGCGATGGGATCGAGGTTCCGGAGCCAGCGGGGCGCGACAGCGAAGATCGCTGCGCACATGGGATGCCATCGGTTGGCGAGATCGACCGAAGCCGGCGCCTCGCCGCACATGCCCGCTGCTTGGAGATGGCGGACCGCAGCCGACGCCTTCGTCATGCTCGGGCAGCTTGAGCCATGAGAAAGCTCTACATCCCACGCTCTGAGCCGCGGCCAGTCTGGCGCTTTGATAGCGTCGGAGATCTGTTCGCGATCGCGACGATCTTCGGCCTGATGTTCATCGTCGGCATTTCCTCCTGCTGGGAGGTGATCCAATGACGCGGATCGTCTTTGTCCCAGCGGGATATTCTGAGGCTGCTGACCGCATCGCAGCCTCCGTCGACCGCGGCCTCATCAAGGTCATGCCGCACTGGCTGACCAAGGCCGCCTGCCAAACATTCATCGACAGCCTGCCGGCCTATCAGCGGTGCGAGTACGCGCCCACTGCGGCTGTCATCCGAGTTGCCGGAGATGCGGCGCCAGCCGTTCCCCTCCCCCCAACCCAGGCCAGGTTGGCCCGCGTCTCCGGCAAACCCAGGGGAGAGAGCCATGCGGCTTAGCCCACCATTCCAGAGCTTCGATATCGGCTGGGCGGCGCTCGTCGTCGCAGGAGCGATCGCGCTCTTCTACGGCATCGTGTGCTTCGTCGACTGGCTGGTGGAGAACGCTGACACCGACTTCGAGGACCCGTTCTGATGGCGGAGCACCAGCGCTTTTACGTGGTGATCGAGGCGGGAGCTCCAGCTCCAATCGCTCGGACGTTCGACGATTTCATCCAGGCTGGCAAGGCAGCTCAGGAATTGGCTGTCGCGCATCAAGGAAAGACCTTCGTCGTTTTCATACCGGAGGAAGCTTACCGCTCCACAGAGCCCACTGCGCAGAGAGTCTACCTCTCCTGGCCCGTACAGGACGTTGCCGCGGCCGAGCCGCCGCCGACTGCCGCTCCTCTCGAAATCTGACCGTCTAAAGAAAGAGCCGCCATGAGCGACGCTGCCACGATCGAAAAGCCAGCCGGGATCGGCCACAACTCCGCAGCCGTTGGTGAGATGGTACGAGACGATCCGGCTATCATCTATCGCGATGATGAGACACTGCCGGCTCTCCTGAGGGAGATCGAGGCCGAGATCGCCGCTCATGTGCCGGATGTGAGCACGAAGTCGGGACGGGATGCGATCAACTCCCTCGCCTACTCCATCTCGACGCGGAAGACCGCGATCTTGAAGAAGGGCGACGAGCTCACCGAGGACTGGCGGAAGAAGACGAAGGCCGTCACGTCGCTCAAGAGCACGGTCGAGGCGCAGATGGACGCGCTGCGCGATAAGGCGAAGGCGCCGTTCACGGCATGGAAAGCGGCCGACGATGCCAAGCAGTCCCGCGTCGCCGATACTCTCGCCTTCTTCGATACGGTCTGGCGCATTCCCACAGGATCGACGGTGGAGCATGTCGACGGGCTGATCGCCCAAGTCGAGGCGAAGGTCATCAACGACGACTTCGGAGATTCCAAGGACCGCGCTCTTGCGAGCCGCGCCGACGTCTTGGAGCGCCTTCGGTACGCGCGAGGCGAGATCGTCAAGGCGGAAGCTGATCGCCAAGAACTCGAGCGCCTTCGAGCCGCGCAGGAAGAGCGCGACAGGTCCGCGCGCGAGGCCGAGGCCAAGAGGCTGGCAGACGAGGCTGAGCGGGAGCGCATCGCCACAGCAGAGCGTCGCGCTGCGGAGGAGGCTGAGGCCCGCACGAAGGCTGCCGCCGAGGCTGCGCTCGCTGAAGAGCGTCGCAAGACCGAAGCGGCACAGCAGGCGCTTGAGGCCGAGCAGCGGCGACAGCGCGAAGAGCGTGAAGCGGAAACTCGACGGCTGGCGGCCGAGGCTGCCGAGCTGGAGCGCCGGCAGAAGGACCGAGAGCATGCCGGTCGGGTCATGGGCGCCGCCAAGGAGGCCCTGATGGAGCACGCCGAAGTCGACGAGGAAGCTGCCCGCCGCGTCGTCAAAGCCATCGTCGCGGGCTCCGTCCCATCCGTCACCTTGAGCTTTTGAGGCTGCCATGACCGATTCCGCAATCACCGTCCATCACGGCGAGATCGAACCATCGAGGGAGATTGCTGCGGCGCCGGATACCGCCACCTCCAACCCGATGCAGTTGCTGGCGGGCGCAATCAGCCAGGGCGCTAGTCCTGAATCTTTGGAGCGCTTAATGGCGATGCAGGAGCGGTGGGAGGCCAACCAGGCTCGCAAGGCGTTCGACGCCGCGATGTCTGCGGCGAAGGCCGAGATCCCTGTGATCGTGAAGAACCGAATGGTCGGATACGAAAACCGGGATGGGAAGAGCAGCACTAGCTACTCCCACGAGGACCTGGGCGAGATCGCGCGGACCGTCGACCCGATTCTTTCGAAACACGGGCTCTCCTACCGCTTCCAGACCACGTCGGAGATCAACCAGCCGATCGAGGTTACCTGCATCGTTGCTCATCGCGATGGGCACAGCGAGCGGAACACGCTGAAAGCCGGGCGAGACGACAGCGGCAAGAAGAACGCCATCCAGCAGATGGGGAGCACGATCACCTATCTGCAGCGATACACGCTGAAAGCGGCTCTGGGCCTCGCCGCTGCGCGAGATGATGACGGCAAGGCGTCAGGCAGCGCCGAAGACTTCATCTCGGATGAGCAACTCGACACGCTTCAGACGCTGATCCGAGAGACCGAAACCCGGATCGGGGAATTCCTCATGGCGATCGGCTTCGAGTCGCTGAGCGATATCCCGACGACAAAGTTCGATGAGGTCCTGGCCAAGCTGGAGAAGAAGAAGCGTCTCCTCGCAGAGCGCAGGAGCAAGGAGACCTCCGATGCTTGAGGTCTTCGACATCGATCAGGGCAGCGATGCTTGGCTCCGCGCCAGGGCCGGCATCCCAACGGCGAGTGAGTTCGCCACCATTCTCGCCAAAGGGCGCAGCGGTGGCGAGAGCAAGACGCGCCAATCCTACATCTGGACGCTTGCGGGCGAGCTCATCACGGGCGAGCCGACCGAGAGCTTCAGCAACGCTCACATGGAGCGGGGCAAGGCGATGGAGGCTCAGGCTCGGGCCATGTACGCCTTCGAGCGCGACGCCCGATGCACGCCTGTTGGCTTCATCCGGAATGGCCGTGCTGGGGCATCGCCCGACAGCCTTGTCGGCGAGACTGGTCTTGTCGAGATCAAGACGAAGCTCCCCAAACTCCTGATCGAGTGCATCCTGCGTGACGAGTTCCCGCTTGAGCACAAGGCTCAAGTCCAGGGACAGCTTTGGATCAGCGAGCGCGAGTGGTGCGACATCGCCGTATTCTGGCCGGGCATGCCACTCTTCGTGAAGCGCGCCTATCGCGATGAAGACTACATCGCCGACCTCAGCCGGGCCGTCTCCATCTTCAACGCCGAGGTCGACATGGTCGTCGACAAGATCCGCGCGTACGACAAGAGGGCTGCGTGATGGCGGGCCGCGGCCAGATCGTCGCCAGGATGGAAGCCGGGCAACTCGTGCCCGCGGCCTGGGGCGACCGTCAGGAGTTGGCCAAGGCGGAGGAAGGCGCGCTCTTCACGCTGACCAAGTACCGCCCGCGCTCAGACCGCCAGAACCGATATCTGCACGCTCTGCTCAAGAAGGGTGCGGAGAGCGCTGCGACCTATTGGCCGGAAGAGAAAATCAAGGCCGAGGTGAAGCTCGCCAACGGCTGGATCGAAGGCGCCCGCGTCGAGCTCAACGGCGTCGTCTATGCGTCTGTCCGCTCCACCGCTGACCTCAACATGGAAGAGATGAAGCTCTTCATCGAGCAGACCAAGGAATACATCCTGACGGCGGTCTGCCCGGGCATGGATGAATCCGAGCTAGAGCGTGAAGTCGAAGCTGACATCGCTCCGTCCGGAGGGCTCGGCTGATGACCCTTGCGCGTGATCACCGCAAGTCGATCCCGCTCGGCGCCAAGCTTCACGCAGCTCTGCTGCTTTTGGGCTTCACCGACGAGCAGATTCCGCTCCTCCAGTGGGACCACGAGCCCGCCCTCGGTCTGCGCGCTATCGACGCTGAGACCGGCGAGATGACGCCGCATCCGAATGACCCGCGATTCCTGCGGCCGATGCTGCCCGATGCCCACGCGGTGAAGACCCGCGGCGCCGGCGCGACAACTGCGGGCTCCGACGTCGGCAAAATGAAAAAGCTTCGGCATCTCATCGCGAAGGAGGCCGCGTTCCGCGAGCGCGTTCTAGCGAAGGGCGGCCAGGCCAAGCCCGCAGAACCCCGCAAGTCCAAGAGGGCCTGGCCTTCCCGTCCATTCCCCAATCGCAAGAGGAGCAAGCCGTGAGCAAACGCTGCATCTACACAGCCGACGACGCAACTCGCTTCTTTAAGCCGAGCGCCGGCAAGGCATATCGCCCTTCAAACGGGACTGAAGGCGAAATATTCCAGGAGACGTGGTGCGCTCAATGCGAGGCCGATCGCGGGTTTCGCGAGGACCATGAGCGGTTTGACGGTTGCCCGATCATCGCCAACGCTATGGCCATGTCGATCGATGATCCCGCCTATCCGAAGGAGTGGGTCTATCGCAGCGACGGACAGCCCATGTGCTCATCCTTCGTCGAGATTGGCACGGCACTCACGCCGCGCTGCCCGGCCACCATCGATATGTTCTCGGGGGGCTAACCATGGCCCGCGCACGTCTAATGCTCGTCAGCGAAATCCTGGGCGACGGCACACTCGCCGAGGCCGGCCGGCTGATGAACATCAGCGAAGCTGACATGCGCGCCAAGCTGGCGGCTCTGATCGCGCGTGGTTTTCCCCAGCCCGACGACACCACCGGGATGATCGACCTCGATGCCGTTGTTCAGTGGCGCCGCTTGCGGAACCCATCCCTATTCGGCCTGAATAGCGACCAGCCTGGCGCACAAGGCGCCGGCTCGGTCATTGCGGACCGATTGAAGAGGATGCGTGCCAATGCCCAGGCGAGGCGGTGACGCGATGAAGGTGCCCTACTACTACGAGCGCAAGGGACGCGCCTATTGGGAGCCGCGAGGGAAGGTGCCCCCGGGCTTCGCTGCGCGCCCGTTGGGACCCGCCGGCGATCAAGCACGGATGGTCGCAGCCAAGCTCTACAACGCCATGTGGAAAGCTCGCCGCGGCGGCGCCGGAGACGAGCAGGACAACAAGCCGAAGTACCCGAAGGGCTCGATCGGCGAAGCGTGGGAGCTCTACCGCCGCACGCCCGAATGGCCGAAGAAGCAGCCGCGCACCCGCGAGGAATGGGATCGAGTCTGGGCCCGGATCGAGCCGGTGTTCGCAGACCAGAGGCCGAAGACCATCACGCTCATCGACGTGAGCGAGTGGCGCCAGCTTGTCGAGGAGACGGTGTCTCTTCGCGAGGCGCATCGCTGCATCAAGATCTGGCGTGCGCTCTGGCAGGTCATGGCTGCGATGAAATATTGCGACGCTGAGAACGATCCGTCGTTCGGCGTCCGCAACACCGAGCCGGCGCCGCGGTCCCAGGAATGGCAGCTCGCGGAGATCGTTCGGATCGGTAAGCGGGCATGGCGCGAGGGCTACAAGGGCCTCGCCGCGATCCTCGCGGTGATGTGGGATGGCATGATGTCGCCGGTCGACGCGCGGACCATCAAGCCCGGCCAGCGGATCAGGCACGGCAACCTGCAGGCATTCGCCATCACTCGCGGCAAGACAGGCGCCCTCGCCTACGCACCGATCACACGGCGCGCAGCGAAGGTCATGGATGCCTATCTCGCTGATCGGAAGGTGGTCGACCTGGAGCGGCCGTTGTTCAGGACGCGGCGGGATTCGGACTACCGGAAGAACAGCCTCGCTGAGGACTTTCGGGACATCAGGAATCTCGTTTACCCGGGAGACACAAGGACCCTCACCGACATCCGTCGGTCGGGCGCGCTCGAAGCGTCGGCCGGCGAGGTCGACCCCAAAGCGCTATCCGATGTGATGGGTAACACGCTGGCTCAATCGAAGGCTTTGCAGCGCACTTACACGCCTGCTCAGATCGCGACGGCGTCCACCGTTCCTGAAGCTAGACGACGCGGCCGGCGGGCAAGGTCCGCGAACGAAAGCAGCTCGTAATTCCGAAATTGCCGGCTAGGCGATTCCGAATTAACCGGCCCCCGTTGAGGGAGGGATTTGTAAGATGATGATTTTCTTGAAGAAAATGGCGCGGGCGACGGGGCTCGAACCCGCGACCTCCGGCGTGACAGGCCGGCACTCTAACCAACTGAGCTACGCCCGCGCTGGGCGGCTGAGGCATTCGCCGTCAGCGACGTGGTGAGTATTGCCCCCGGCCTGAAGTGTCAAGCGAGTGTCGCCGGCAAAATCACATCTGGGGAAAATTATCCTCGCCCTCGCCTATGGCTCGGCGCCATCGCCATCGTTCCACGGTGACGCGAGGCAAGGATCCAGCAGGATATGACGGCTATCCTGCCGGTTATAGCCGCCGCGCAGGACGGCCTTGTCGCCGGGTTTCAGGTCGCCGGCGCCATAGGTGACGCACAGGACCCGGACGCCGGGATCGGCACAGACCGCGACATACCAGAGCGCGCCATCCGTCCGCACGAGGCTGACCGTTCCCGCGATCGCCATGTCGACGCGCGAATCGGCGGGAATCGAATCGGGAAGCTGCGCCGCGATGGATTCGCAGCTCGCCGGCTTGGCGGGCTGCTCCGGATGCGAGAAGGCCAGGCGGCCCGCGAAGAAGGAATCTGGCAGCAGCGACTGCGCGAGCGCTTGCCCCGTCACGAGGGCGAGGCCCACGCTAGCGACGATGCCCGCATAGCTCAGGACAGGACGAGGGCGGATCAAGCGGCGCGTCTTCATGGGGCCGGCAGGGTGACGATGAAGATGGCGGAATTCGGCCGCTTGCACGCGGTTGTGGAACGCATGGCCCGACGACGCTTGCGATACGATCGCCCAAGCCTTAAACGCGACCGGAAGGGCGGTTAGCTCAGTTGGTAGAGCGTCTCCTTTACACGGAGAGGGTCGGCGGTTCGAGCCCGTCACCGCCCACCATCACCAGGACATCGGCTACACCTGTCATCCGGAGCGATCTGCGCGCCGTCTGGCCGCGGCATCGAGCCGGGCGACGCGGCGCATCGCGTCGTCGACGCTGCCGGCATCGAGCAGCTTGAGCGGGTCCAGCGGATGGGCGGCCTGGGCCAGCGCCCGTCGCACCGGCTCCGGGAGGCTGTCGAAGGCCGCCCAGCGATCCGGCTTCGGCCTCTGCTTCGGAAAGCGTCGCAGCTTCTTGATCCCCTGATCCGCTCCGCCTGCGAGGAGCAGGCTCGAAAATGTTCATCGGCAGGCTCGGCCGCAATGGCCGGCCACGGCGCACAAACAAAAAAGCCGCCGGCGCTGGCGCGCCGGCGGCTCGTTGTTTCAGAACCCGAGATCAGTGGGCGACAAGGCCCGCAGCCTCGTCGTCCGCGCCCTTGGGCGGCGCAGCCTTGAGATCCTCTTCCCAGACGATCGGAACCGGCTGGCGGGTCAGCGCGTGCTGGAGCACCTGCTCCATGCGCGCGACCGGGATGATCTCCATGCCGTCCTTCACCGACTTCGGCAGGTCGATCAGGTCCTTGGCGTTCTCCTCGGGGATCAGCACCTTCTTGATGCCGCCGCGCAGAGCCGCCAGGAGCTTCTCCTTCAGACCGCCGATCGGCAGCACCCTGCCCCGCAGCGTGACCTCGCCGGTCATGGCGACGTCGCGGTTGGTCGGGATGCCGGTCAGGATCGAGACGATGGTGGTCGCCATCGCGATACCGGCCGACGGGCCGTCCTTCGGGGTCGCACCCTCGGGAACGTGGACGTGAATGTCACGCCGATCGAAGAGCGGCGGCTCGATGCCGAAATCGACGGCCCGCGAGCGGACATAGGACGCCGCCGCCGAGATCGATTCCTTCATGACGTCGCGCAGGTTGCCGGTGACGGTCATGCGGCCCTTGCCGGGCACCATGACGCCCTCGATCGTCAGCAGTTCGCCGCCGACCTCGGTCCAGGCCAGGCCGGTGACGACACCGACCTGATTCTCCGTCTCCGCCATGCCGTAGCGATAGCGCGGCGGGCCGAGATATTCCTCGAGCAGCGGCTCGTCGACGACCACCTTGGCCTTCTTGCCGAGCACGATGTCCTTCACGCCCTTGCGGACCGTGTTGGAGATCTCGCGCTCCAGGTTACGGACGCCGGCCTCACGGGTGTAACGCCGCACCAGGGTCTGCAGGGCATTGTCGGTGATCGACCACTCCTTGCCGTCGAGCCCGTGCTTCTTGATCGCGTTCGCGATCAGGTGCTTGCGGGCGATCTCGGTCTTCTCTTCCTCGGTGTAGCCGGCGATACGGATCACCTCCATGCGGTCCAGCAGGGCCGGCGGAATGTTCAGCGTGTTCGCCGTCGTCACGAACATCACGTTCGACAGGTCGTAATCGACCTCGAGGTAATGGTCGTTGAAGGTCGCGTTCTGCTCGGGGTCGAGCACCTCCAGCAGGGCTGCCGACGGATCGCCGCGGAAGTCCTGGCCCATCTTGTCGATCTCGTCGAGCAGGATGAGCGGGTTCGAGGTCTTGGCCTTCTTCATCGACTGGATGATCTTGCCGGGCATCGAGCCGATATAGGTGC